>Ga0228662_1000037_pt1 | contig 72981 bp, 65 predicted proteins | sample 76DmetaG_FD_183173 | JGI IMG/M metagenome (GOLD analysis project Ga0228662, IMG submission 183173) | Seawater microbial communities from Monterey Bay, California, United States - 76D | ecosystem: Environmental > Aquatic > Marine > Coastal | place: USA: California | collected 2016-11-10
ATAACCATTGGGGATTCTACATATGAAATAGAACTCACCCTTGCCAACCGAGATGGAATGGATTTTAGGATGTTGTTAGGAAGAGAAGCAATGATCAATCGCTACCTAGTGAACCCTTCAAAACAGTATTTGATGGGGGAAATTTCTGAGAATGAAATTGAATCGATGTACAGTTATTTGATACATGCCAAATCAGGATTAAAAATAGGCTTATTGGCATCAGATAAAAACTTGTACAGCAATAAACGTTTAATGGAAGCGGGCCGAGCCCGTGGTCATGAAATGCATTTTTATAACATACAACAATGTTATATGAGTTTAGACACCAATACACCCGAAGTCCGATACAGGGGAGGAAAGATTTTAGATGATTTAGATGCCATAATACCCCGTATACGACCCAGTATGACCTTTTACGGCTGTGCTTTGTTGAGACAATTTATTGCTACGGGAACCTATTGTTTAAATTCAGACACCTCCATTTCAGAGTCTAGAGATAAACTCTTTTCAACGCAACTTTTTTCGGCCAATAATATTCACATTCCTATTACAGGATTTGCAAAATCTCCTTTGGATACAAAAGACATGATTTCTATGGTAGGTGGGGCACCATTGGTGATTAAATTATTGCAAAGTGCCCAAGGGAAAGGGGTCGTTTTGGCAGAAACAGATAAGGCGGCAGAAAGTGTAATCAATGCCTTTAAAAGTTTACAAGCGAACATCTTAGTTCAAGAATTTGTTAAAGAAGCGGCTGGAAAAGATTTGCGATGTTTTGTAGTCAATGGTAAAGTTGTTGCTGCCATTGAGCGAACAGCCTCTAAAGGAGAATTTCGCTCGAATATTCACATGGGTGGATCTGCAAAAAAAGTAAAAATCACCGCTGAAGAGAGAAGATTAGCGATTAAAGCCTCAAGGATATTAAACCTTGCAGTGGCAGGAGTAGACATTATTCGATCGAATAAAGGGCCTTTACTTCTTGAAGTAAATTCCTCTCCTGGTCTTGAAGGAATTGAAACGACTACAGGCAAAGACATAGCCAATGAAATGATTATTGCTATTGAGAAGAAATTAAAGTATAGTAAAGAGTACAAATAATAAACTGACTTAAAACTTGGAATGATTCAAAGAAGTACGGCATTAAAAAATCAGAAAAACACATCGGTATTTAGGTCTTTTTATTGGGCTTCAATTTTTAGCCTGGACAATTTCCGGACTTTATTTTAGTTGGACTGACATTGACGAAATTCATGGAGATCAATTTTTGCGAGCTAAAATAATTGAGCCTTCGTACTCCGATTTGATTGGTGTGGATGAAATTGCGCATAAGATCTCCTCTTTAACCTTAGTTTCTATTAATCAAACCCCATATTATTGGGTGAATGAGAGTTCACTATATAATGCTCGAACAGGGGAATTAAAAACTGAAATTTCTGAAGATGAAGCACTTCAAGTAGCTGAAAATAGATTGATTGAAGATTTGAAAGTAAAGAAAATAGAATACATAACAGCAACAGATGCACATCATGAATATCGTGAACGTTCCTTGCCTGCCTATGCAATTCACTTTGATCATCCTGAGAAATTGATTGCTTATGTAGATGCTAAAAGTGGACAGTTTCAACGCATTAGACATGAACGTTGGCGTTGGTTTGATTTTTTATGGATGGGGCATACCATGGATTATCAAGGCAGGGATAATTTTAATAATTTATTATTGCGAATTTTTTCTCTTTTTGGAGTATTTACAGTACTGAGTGGCTTTCTTCTTTGGGGTTTGAGTTCGCCTACTTTAAGAAAATTGTTGCGCAAAGAAAATGAATAGGGATGTCTTTTTTTAAACTTATCCATTCTAAAAAGTAAAGTTTTCGAAAGGCATACTGAGAAAGCGCTTCTGATTCTTAAACATTCCTTTTCAAGAGGCAATTAAATCTATTGAGTTTACTTATTTTTAACACTCATAACGAACCTATGGAATATATTTCACTTGTTTTAGCCCTACTCAGTGTTGTGGGAATTGCGCTACTTTTTTTTAAAAAAAACAGTTCCGAGACCTCTGCTTTGGAAGAAGTGTTTAGAGTACAACTTCAAAAAGAGTTCTTGTTGAATCGAGAGGAACTTTCAAAGAATTTAAAAGAAAATCGAAACGAATTAACGCAAACAATAGAACGATTAAATGAAACGCTTATAAAAAAAGCTAAAGATGACCGTGAAGAATTGCGGACTACTTTAAAAGATTTTGAAGCAAGTTTCACCAAAAATGTAGAAAGTTTTAATGCACTTCAGAAGCAAAAATTCGATGAGATGAAAATCAAGCAAGATGAAATGATTAAGACAACTGAATTGCGTTTGGAACGAATGCGAGAAACAGTAGATGAAAAGCTGCATAAGACTTTAGAAGAGCGATTAGGAAAATCTTTTGAAATGGTCACACAACAACTTTTGGTCGTTCAAAAGGGCTTGGGTGAAATGCAAAATATAGCTTCAGGAGTAGGGGATTTGAAAAAAGTACTTTCTAATGTTAAGACAAGAGGCGTTTTAGGTGAGATTCAATTAGGAAATATTTTAGAGGAGATCATGTCGCGGGAGCAATATGATACGAATGTAAAAACAAAAAAGGGTTCGGATGCTATTGTAGAATTTGCGATTAAACTTCCTGGAAAAGAAAATAATGAGGGAGCAGTCTATCTTCCTATTGACGCCAAATTTCCACAGGAAGATTATGTGCGACTACAGACCGCCTATGAAGCGGGGGATCCTGTTGCTGTTGAGCTTTCTTTGAAAGCGCTTTTGCAGGCAGTGAAAAAATTTGCTAAAGATATTTCCTCAAAATATATTGATCCTCCTAACACTACGGACTTTGGAATTATGTTTCTTCCCATAGAAGGATTATTTGCTGAAGTAGTTCGTCAACCGGATATGATTGCTTTTTTACAAAGGGAATATAAAATTGTAGTCACAGGGCCTACCACCTTGGCAGCAATGCTCAATAGTTTACAGATGGGCTTTAAAACCCTTGCCATTCAAAAGCGAAGTAGTGAGGTATGGAATGTTTTGGCGGCAGTTAAAAAAGAGTTTAACACCTTTGGGGGTGTTCTTGAAAAAGCGCAAAAAAAGTTGAATGAAGCCAATAATGAAATAGAAAATTTGGTGGGTACGCGAACGCGAATTATGCAATCTAAATTAAAAAACGTAGAACAGCTTGAGCTCCCAGCAGAGCCAAAAGAGAAGGATAATCTACTAGATTTTAAAGAGTAGGATGAGTTAAAAACGATGAAAAAGGCATAAGAAAGCTTAAAGCGCCCAATTAGAATAGCCTCCTTTTAAGTCATAAATGTAATTAAATCCCATTTTAGCCAATTGTTTTGCTGCATGCATACTTCTGTCACCAGAATTAGAATAGAGATAAATATGCTGTTTTTTATTTAATTTATTAAAGTAGTTTTCGAAATGAATTTTTCTAAAAAAGTTAACATTTACTGATTTAGATAGATGCCCCAGACGATATTCTCGAAAGCTGCGCACATCAATAATTAATCCATCGTTTGAAGAGACCGAAGCTGCATATTCTGATGGCTTCAATAAATTACAATTTTGATTGGAATATAAAAAGGATGAAAATAAAAGCATATTTAATTCTATTTAATTTGAGGCATTTAATATCTAATAAAAATAAATTTTTTTATTTATCCTTTTGTAACATAGCTTGTTAGTGATGCACTTTTTTTTTGTTGACAAGACTATTTGGTGGGGTTTAATTTTCGAAATTGTACTATACATGCTTTTTGAGAAGAAAATAAGCTGATAATTTCTGATCCCTGGGAAATAATATCTCAGAATTTAAAGAAACTACGTTTGCAAAACGTAATGAAGCCAGGTGGTTTTACAAAACTAAGAAAAGTTTTTGTGCTCTGGGATTAACCTACCGGCATCGGTGTTGTTGAAAATGATGATCCGTAAAAAAAGAAGGGTACTTTACCAGCAGAAAGGGGGTCTATTTTAAAAACTCTAGTTTAAAATTAAAAGTCAATAAGTCTTCCATTTTAACCATCATAAAAGAAGGCAACTGAATTTGAAAATCTGAGGGCAGAAGATTAAATCCTCCCACTAGAATTTTACTATTTTTTTTATTTTCAAGATAAGCAGTAATCGATTTGGTTTGGTTTACTCCGTGAAAATTGAATAAACCTTTGATGTTTATTGAATCCCCTACTACTTTGATGGAATCTGCATAAAAACGGACTTCAGGAAAAGAAAGAGATTCTAAAACTTCGAGAGCGTGGGCATCTCTTCCTGTATTATTACTATCAAAGTCTTGGACTAAAGTTATAATTGCAATTTCTTTAATTTCATTATTTTGTGTATCCAGTTTAGCAACACCTTTGATAGAAGTATTTGTTCCTGTCCAAGCATGAAGGACGTGCTTTGCATCATATGAGATATAACTTTCTTCTGTATTTAACTTCCACGTTTGGTTTTGTCCTAAGCATAGGTTTACTAAAAACAGTAGCGCAAGACTAAATTTAATTTTTGATTTCATATTTAAAATTTAAAAGATATTACAGCAAGAGCGTAACTCCCGAAGAGTGTAAAGGCAGCAGCTCGGTGGTATTTCTTTTGAGATTCGGCCAGTAAGTTAGTGGCAATCATGGCTGAAAAATGGACCGTAGCTAACCATTTATGTGCCTTAATTGAGGTAAGACCTTTGTTTTTTTTACTTATTAAAGGAGGGGGTGCAAAAAGGGATAGCCCTGCTCCTGTAAAATATGAAACGGTGGTAAGGTTACCTATGAGTTCATGCGAGTCATCATATTGATACTGACCCCTATAAAGCTTTGTGCCCAAAACTCCTTGTGCGATCATTCCTGCTAAAGTAGCGTATCCAATTACTTGATGAGCCAACAACATTTTCCTTCTAATTCTCAACTCTTTTTCTCGATTTTCAAGATTCAAAGGAATTGCTTTTGTGGTTCTCATTAATCCTTTTTCTCCCCACAGAAGACGTTGTGTAAAAATCATTGAGGAAGGGAGGAGTTCTTGACTTTTTTGTTTGGTTGAAATTTCGTCAAACAGGGAATTATCTACTTGTCCTATCATCTTTTGAGATAATAATAAGAGTAAGAAAAGCAATGTTATTGATTTAGTTTTCATTTAATGACCTTAATAGTACTCTAAACTAATCATTTTCTATGGAAAATATAGAATAAGCGGTTTTTTCTGTTGTAAGCGTTGGATAAAATTATTCAAAAAAAAACCCTTGATAAACAAGGGTTTTAGTTAAAAGTGGTACCTCCAGGAATCGAACCAGGGACACAAGGATTTTCAGTCCTTTGCTCTACCAACTGAGCTAAGGTACCCCGCTTTTAAGCAAGTGCAAATATAAACGCCTTTTGTGTTCCACAAAAACATTTACCTATATTTTCTTTGTAATTTTACATATTCAACAAAAAACTAGATGCAACTTATCATAGATATTGGAAATACTTTGATTAAATATTATGTATTTGATGAGGGTGTCATTTTAGATTCTTACCACGATCCGCTTGAAAATTGGAGTCTTTCACTTCAAAAAATAAAAAAAGAATTTCCCAAACTCAAGAGTGCGATTATTTCGGATGTGAATGGATCTTTTATAAATGAACTTCAAGAGGCACTTGTTCCTTTGCCCTTTGTCAATTGTTCCATTGAATTAAAGTTGCCATTCAAAACACAATATAACCCTCCAAAGCAGTTGGGACAGGATCGTATTGCCTTACTAGCGGCTTGTCAATTGTTATACCCTCACAAAAATGTGCTGGTGATAGACATAGGAAGTTGTATTACTTACGATCTATTAGATCAAAACGGAATCCATCAGGGAGGGGCAATTAGTCCCGGCTTTTCCATGCGTTTTAAAAGTATGTCGGATTATTCAGGAAAATTACCTTTACTTCAACCCAAAAAAGAGGGAAATGATCTCGTAGGAACGTCAACAGAAGCTGCGATGCATTCTGGAGTTTATCACGGTATATTCTTTGAATTGCAAGGAATTATATCTATTTATCAATCCAAACACAAACATTTAACGGTTATTTTAACAGGAGGAGATGCTCAAATGTTGTCTAAACCATTAAAAAATAGCATATTTGCGCATTCAAATTTTCTAGCAAAAGGTTTGAACCATATCCTAGCAATGAATCAAATTTCATGATGAAAATAAATTTGTCCCTTATTCTAATCTTCGTATCCAGTGCAATTTTTGCACAAAATGGATCAACTTCCCCCTATTCTGGAGGTGGATTAGGTGAGAAAAATTTTAATGGAACAGAAGCCAACCGGCATATGGGAGGCTTAGATGTATTCACAGATTCTATACATGCTAATTTAAACAATCCTGCAAGTTTCGGTTTATTGAAATTAACAACATATTCTGTAGGAGTAAATTATAGTAATAATAATCTTTCATCCAGCACAGATTCCTATAATGCAGATACAGCTTCCTTGGACTATTTGGCAGTGAGTATCCCAGCAGGAATTTTTGGTTTTAGCTTTGGTATTATGCCCTACTCCTCTCTAGGCTACAAAGTTGAAAGTTTATCGGGTTTAGAGGGTTCGGAAACTTTAAATCGTTATGAGAGTAGTGGAGGTGTAAATCAAACGTACTTATCTGTTGGAATTCCTTTAACAAAGTTTTTTGCAGTGGGGGCGACCGCAAATTATAACTTTGGAACTTTATTGTACCGAACTGGACAGTTCTTGAACGGGGTTGACAATGGCACTTTTTTGAGTAATCAATCCAGTATCTCGGGATTAAGTTATTTAATATCAGCACAAGCCAATATTCCAATTAAAAATAAATATGAGCTTCAGGGAATGTTTTCCTTCCAACCAAAAGCCACATTAAGTTCTCAAAACAACAGCGCTTTTTTCTCTCAATCCTTATCAAACCAATCAATTGCTGACTTTGTAGAAATAGATCTAAATGCCCAAGGGCTAGAAGACACTTTTATTAATGTGTCTGAAACACAAAGGATAGGTCTAGGTATTGGAGAGAAGAAAAAATGGTTTATTGGGGCGCAAAGGAATTTAACAAAATCTGCTACCTTTAGCAATGATTTTTTTAAGAGAGAAAATATTCAATATCGAGATGCCAAGCGATGGGCAGTAGGGGGCTTTTACATTCCGAATTATGCGTCCTTTACAAGTTTTTGGAGCAGAGTGGTTTATCGATTTGGATTCCGTTCAGAACAGCTGAGTTTGATCGTTAATAACATACCTTTAACAGAAACTGGCATATCTTTTGGAGTTGGTCTACCACTAGGGGGTCTATCCAATGCAAATGTTGGTCTAGAAATTAGTCAACGCGGTCAAGAAGAATCAGGCCTTATAAAAGAAACATTAATCGCCTTACGGATTGGCTTATCATTAAGTGACCGTTGGTTTATAAAAAGAAAATATAATTAAAATTTGATGCCATGAAAAAAATACACGTTTTAGCAGTATTATTTTTTAGTCTTGCAATCTATGCACCTGTAAAAGCACAAGATGCAAATGCTTGTATGCAAGATTTATCCATTTTTGCAGAATTTGCTAAAGTTAAAAACTATAAATCAGCTTATGAACCTTGGAAGAGAGTAAGACAAGAATGTCCAAGCATTAATGCAGCCGTGTTTTCTTACGGAGAGCGTATTTTAAAAGACTTAATTAAAAATGGGACTCCAGAAGAAGCGGAGGCTTCAAAAAAAGATTTGATTTTACTCTACGAGGATTGGATTAAATACTTTCCAACGAAGAAAAATGTATCGGTAATCGGAGATGTTATGAGTAAAAAGGCACAAGCCCTGTTAGATTATAAAATGGCGGATTTAAAAAATGTTTACAACATCTTTGATGAAGCATTTAAAAAAGATGCTGGAAGTTTTACTAATCCAAAATTACTTTACAATTATTTTAAAACCCTATATGACCGATACAAAGCTGCAGACCAAGAAGTTACCATGGAGCTGTTGTTTGAAAAATATGAGGAAGTTTCAGAGAAATTTGAGATTGAGGGGACTAAGCTTTCAAAAAAGCTAGATATTATTCTTAAAAAGGAAGAAGCAGGTACAGCATTAAGTAGTAGAGAAACCCGAAATAAAAGAGTTTATAATATAAATTCAAATGCTATTGGTACTTTTCTATCCAACCTTGATGCAATCATCGCCAAAGAAGCAACGTGTGAAAACTTAATACCCTTATATCAAAGAAATTTTGAAGCCAACAAAAGCGATGTTGTATGGCTTAAACGTGCAGCGAGTCGGATGGATAGTAAAGAATGTTCTGATGATCCGTTATTCGTTACCTTAGTAGAAGCATTACACGCATTAGACCCTTCTGCTGATTCAGCCTATTATTTAGGATTATTGAATGATAAGAGAGGAAATTCTACAGACGCACTTAAATACTATGAAGAGTCCATAACGCTTGAGACCGACAATTATAAAAAGGCAAAAATTTTATTAAAAATTGCCAATAAATTTAAAGCTGCTGGACGAAAGTCTTCGGCCCGAAGTTATGCAAGAAAGGCTCTGAACTTTCAGCCCTCATTGGGAAGAGCTTATTTATTAATCGCAAATTTATATGCAGATAGCGCAAATGATTGCGGGGATACCCAATTTAACAAACGTGCTGTTTACTGGTTGGCTGCAAATGAAGCACTAAAAGCAGGAAATGTAAATAGTTCTCTAAAGAAAATAGCCAAGCAAACTGCTGACAGTTATAATGGAAGAGCACCAAGCAAAACAGATATCTTTACAGAAGGTAACGAAGGTACTACCATTACCTTTAGCTGTTGGATTAATAGTAGTTTCAAGGTGCCATCGCTTTAAATGAAATATAATGTATCAAATGAAATAGTTAGGGTTATGGTTTTTACCATAGCCCTTCTTTTTTCTTGTGAGGACAATTCTCAAGCCCTAAGGGAAATGAATATGGATCGTCAAGACCCATTGGCAACTGCCAATAATATTCGGATGGTTTATACCGATTCGTTAAAAATTCAGGCAGTATTAACAGCTCCAAAACACATAGATTACACTAATTTGAGTTTTCGATATTCGGAATTTCCTGAGGGTCTTAAAGTTATTTTCTATGATAATTTAGGAAACGAAAATGAAGTTCTTGCAGACTATGGGGTTCTTTATGACGAAACTAAATTGATCGACCTAAAAGGAAATGTTCAACTCAAATCTCATGATGGTTCAATTCTAACTACGAATCAATTATTTTGGGATTCCCAGAGTGAATGGCTTTTTACAGAACAAGCCTTTACTTTTGTAGATAAAGATTATAATTTCAACGCCCTAAGGTTGGATACCAATAGAGATTTTACTAAATTCCAAACAGGAAACCTGATTGGTACCATTACAGTTTCAGAACCATTAGATACGCTATCTCAACAATGAAAAATTATCGAACCTCAGAAATATTATATTGGGTTATTGCAGTAATTTCAATTTATGAAGCTATTGGATTGTGGGAAAGCCTCCCGTCTAGAGCTTATCTTTTTATTGGATTTGCAGTGCTTTCCGTGTTTATGGCTCTATTTAGAAGACATTACAGGAAAAAATTTAATCAGAGGAATAATACCTAAATGATCTTCACGGATATTATTATTTTAGTATGCTTGATTTTATCTGCCTTTTTTTCGGGGATGGAAATTGCGTTTGTTTCTTCCAATCGAATCTATCTTGAAATTGAAAAATCCCAAGAGGGCTTAACTTCAAAAGTATTAAAAACCATTACCCAAAACCCCTCTCAGTTCATTGCCACCATGCTCTTGGGAAATAATGTTGCGTTGGTATTATATGGGATTTTTATGGGAGACCGAATTCTTCAACTTTTCTTTCCTCAAACCCTTTTGTCTGGTGAAGCAAGTTTGATAATTGTCTTTTATCAAACACTCATTTCAACTGCGATTATACTACTAACAGCTGAATTTTTACCCAAAGTATTTTTTCAACTCTATGCAAATACTTTTATCAAAATATTTGCTCTTCCAATTGCATTATTTTATTTTCTATTTTATCCTATAACCTACTTTATTATTGAATTTACAGACATCATTTTAAAACGTTTTTTTAAAACAGATAATGATGAAGTCCAACTTTCTTTTTCAAAAGTTGAATTAGGAAATTACATAGAAGAGCAATTGGAATCTTCACAAAACAAAGAGAATTTGGATTCTGAAATTGAAATCTTTCAGAAAGCATTAGAATTTTCGGAAGTTAAAACTCGAGAAGCGATGGTTCCCAGAGCGGAGGTCGTTGCTGTAGAAGAACAAACGTCAATTGAAGATATAAAAGCCCTATTCATTGACACGGGCTTGTCAAAAATACCTGTTTTTAAGGAGACAATAGATCAAATTTTAGGCTATGTCCACGCTTTTGAAATGATCAAGCAACCAAAAACCCTAAAAAACATTTTATTACCTGTAGCCTATGTGCCCGAAACGATGTTGGTCAACGATGTTCTTAAATTATTAACGCGCCAGCACAAAAGTATCGCCGTTGTGATTGATGAATACGGAGGGACCTCGGGAATTGTTACCGTAGAAGATATTGTAGAGGAATTGTTTGGTGAAATTGAAGATGAATATGATACGATTGCACATGTAGAGAAACAGTTAGATGAACATTCCTATCTATTTTCTGCACGTTTAGAGGTTGATTACCTGAATCAGAAATACCAGCTAGATTTACCGGAAAGTGAATTTTATGAAACGCTGGGAGGGATGATTGCCTATACAACAGGAGAAATTCCGGCAAAAGGAGAACGGATCAATATCCCCTCTTTTTCTATGAAAATTGAGAAAGTATCGGCGACTAAGATTGAACAGTTAATTTTAACCAAAACAGATTAGAATTAGAAGGCTTCATTTTTCGTCGCTATTTAAATGCGATGTTCTTTCTTAATTCATAGGAATAGCTTAATTTCGCAGACTATCAAAAATAGCAACTATGGCCGTTTTAGGAAAAATTAGACAACGATCCATCTTCTTGATTTTAGTAATCGGGATGGCACTTTTCGCATTTGTAATTTCAGGAGTATTTGGAGCCAACTCTGCATCTGCAGGCCCAACAGACCCTGTCGCAGTAATCAACGATGATGAAGTAGACATTAACTTCTTTCGTCAAATGGTGGAACAAACAGAGCGAACCTACAATTATTCAACCTTACAATCTGTAAATTTAGTTTGGAATCAAGCCTTGAGAAATACCATTTTTGAGCAACAGTTTGAGGCCTTAGGAATCGATGCTGGGAAAGATCAGTTGGAACAAATCATTTCTTCTGACGAAAGTGTTATCAGTAATCCAAGTTTTCAAAACGAAGCAGGCTTTTTTGATTTTGGTGTTTTTACGGATTTCATTGCTCAAATGAAAATTGAAAATCCAGCAAACTATGAAAGCTGGAAAATTCAAGAACAAAGCATTATTGGTGTTGCTAAGCAAAGAATCTATTTAGATCTTATCAAGTCAAGTTCTGGAATCACAGAAGCAGAAGCTAAGGCTGATTTTCATGACAAGAATGATAATATTAACATTCAATATGTTCAAATCCCTTTTGATGTTATTCCAGATAGTTTAGTCAGTGTTTCTGATGCTGAAGTTAAAGCTTACATCAAAGAACACAATGCAGATTTCAAAAGAGAGACGTCTAGAAACATTCAATATGTTTTATTTGATGAAACACCAACAGAGGATGATCTTTCCACAATAAGATTACGCTTGGACGATTTAAAAGAGGAACGTGTAGCTTACAACGATGTTTCTAAACTAACCGATACTCTTGAAGGTTTTAAAACAACCAAGAACATAACTGACTTCATTGATCAATATTCTGAAGTTGCTTTTGATTCTGTCTATCGTGCTAGAGGAGAATTCAACAATGAATATGCTGACATTCTTTTTAAACTAGATAATGGGGAAGTTTTTGGACCCTATGAAGATGGGGGGAATTTTAAAATTTCTCGATTAATAAACCGTAAAGAAAATGCTTCATTAAGAGCAAGTCACATCCTAATTGCATACGAAGGCGCAACCCGAGCAAATGAAGATATTAGCCGTTCCAAAGCCGAAGCTAAAGCAGAAGCCAATAAAGTGTACCGATTGGCAAGAAGAGCTTCAAGCGATTTTGAAGCATTGGCAAGAGAATATTCTGACGGTCCCACCAAAGTAAGAGGAGGAGATTTAGGTTTTTTTAGAGAAGGTGAAATGGCTCAAGAATTTTTCAACTTTACAAATAAGAACAAAGTGGGTAAAGTTGGTTTGGTAGAAACTGAATTTGGTTTTCATATTATCAAGGTTACAGACAAGGATGATCTTGCACTCATTGCAGACGTTGTTTTAGCAGCTGTGCCCTCTGACAAAACTTCAAACGAAGTTTTTAGAAGTGCAACACAATTTGAAATGGACAGTAATGAAACGGGAGATTTTATTGCTATTGCAGAAAAAAGTAAATATGATGTTCGACCTGTAAAACAAATCACAAGCCTAGAAGAAAACTTACCGGGCTTATTCCAACAACGAAACATTGTACGTTGGACTTTTGAGGAGGATACTAAGGTTGGAGACATTAGAAGGTTTTCAGTTTCTTCAGGAGGCTATGTAGTGGTACAACTTACTGCTAAAGTCAAAGAAGGTCTTGCAAGCATTGATGAGGTAGGTTCTCAGGTTCGTAAAAAACTAGCCAATAAAAAGAAGGCAGAACTGATCAAGCAACAGTATAAAGACAAAGTTACTTTAGAGGCTATAGCTTCAGAGGAAGAACTAACCATTGAAACGGCATCTGCAATCAATCAAAGAAACCCTTCAATCGTAGGCGCAGGAAATGAGCCTTATGTAGTAGGGGTAGCATTTGCTTTGGAAGAAGGTGCAACTTCAAATTTAATTGCAGGTGATAAAGGCGTTTACAAGGTGTTACTTGTAAAGAAAAATATAGCAGAGGATCTTGAAGATTATACGGAATATACAGAGCAAATGATGTTAAATCTCAGTTCAAAAATTTCAGAAAGTATTTTCCAAGCATTAGAATCTGTCGCAACCATTGATGATAATAGAGCACTCTATTATTAATTGCGTACCACAAAAAGTGTAAAAAATCCTTTCATTTTATGAGGGGATTTTTTTTTGGCATGAACTTTGGTTAATAGTTCTAAAAAGGCTATTCATATGTATTTGTTTCAAACATTTTTTAAAAAAAGGTACCTCAAAGAATGGGTTGGTTCGGTTTGGAAATGCAACGCCAATATTGAGTCTGATGCAACTTATTACAAATTGTTTTTTAGTTCAGAAAGCGAGGTAGAAGGTTGGGTGAAATATAAAACAGATTCCGAGGAAACGAACGTTTTTACCGCAGCATATAATAAGTCAAAAAATCTATTGGAATTTAAAAAGGGAAAAGAACTTTTTGTAGGGATTTGCCATAAAAATAAAATCTCCGCTATGATCGATGGGCGCTCCCTTCAGTTTTTTAAGACGGTTTAAGGATTGAAAATCATTTCTGAATAAGGGAGAACCGTTGAGTAGCCTTTATTTTTGAAGTAACTTAGGGTTTCTTCATTTCCTGAAGCGAGAATGAAATCGCCTCCCCAAGCCCCAAGACTTTTGATTGCACCTTTGAAATCCTGAAACAATAAGGCTTGTACAGGAGTCTGCTTTAACATGACGCCAATACTTTTTTCATGCTCTATTAGGAGGGTGTTAAATACATCTTGAGCGGTACACTCCATTATTTTTTCTGTAATGTTATTAATTTTGCTGATAATTTTTTGATCCATTAACGCCCAATCTAAAGCATTGATTGCTGCCAAACTACTTTGCTTCTTATTCAGATAAACAAAAAATAAGTGTTCTTTAAAAGGAGGGTCGAAAGGAGCGGATTCTACAATGGGTTGCACGTCGTTTCGAGTGTAATAGAGCGGTGAATCGGATTGGGCACAGGCAAGATCATAACCACTACCCCCAAAACTTTGTTCCAGTAAAACATAGGGATTAACTCGGGCCCATAAGGCTATATTTGAAATTAAGGTTGAGGAACTTCCTAAACCCCAGTTACGATCAAATTCCAAATAGGTTTGCACCTTCCCGCCTTGCTTTGCTAAGAACTGTTTGTTTTGTTTTGTTGCCGATACAAGAATGGCACTTAACTTTTGAGCCATAGCCAAGTCTGAACTTTTTTCGATAGCAAAAGAAGGAAGTTGGAAGCTGGCACTAAACCAGCAGTTATTATGAAGATCATAACTCTCCCAGACGAGCTGTTTTGTGTTTTGGGGGGTATAGTTTAAAATTTGTCCTTTTTGACAGGGTATTGCTAGGGCTTTAGCCCCTTTTAAGACCACATATTCTGCGGTCAACAATAATTTCCCATGACTATAAAATGATTGCATTTAATCCTTATTTGAACTTAAAAAATCACCAACGGCTTTTACACTTACGGTATGAGATTTGAAATAAACTAGGGCTGCTTCTTTTTGTTTTTCTGTTGCCTGGAGCTGATTCAAAATATTAAATAAGTGCATTTTCATATGTCCTTTTTGAATCCCTGATGTGACCAAGGAACGTAAAGCTGCAAAATTTTGCGCGAGACCTGCCACGGCAATAATTTTCATTAAGGTTTCAGCATCAGGATATTCCAAAAGCTCCATACACCAGCCCACCATGGGATGAAGTTTTGTTAACCCTCCAACGGTTCCAATTGCTAAGGGTAAGGTGAGTTCCATCGTGAATTGTCCGTCTATGATTGTGGCTTGACTTAAAGAAGCGTATTGTCCTGAACGAGCGGCATAGGCATGAACTCCTGCTTCTATTGCTCTAAAATCATTTCCCGTTGCTAAAACCAACGCATCAACGCCATTCATGATTCCTTTGTTGTGGGTTACGGCACGATAGGACTCAACATTCGCAATTTCAATAGCTTGAACCATTTTCTGGGCAAATGTGAATCCATCCATACCTTCTTGGGGGGCAATGGAATCAACAGGACAAGAAACTTTTGCACGAACTAAGCATTCTGGAACATAGTTAGAAAGAATACTCATGATCACTTCTATTTTCGAGTCTCGTGCTGAAAAAGCCGTGTCTTTTTGACTTTGCTCTTCTAGGGCATGGGCTAAACATTCTAAGCAAGAATTAATAAAATTAGCACCCATAGCATCAGCGGTTTTAAACCGAACATGTAATTGATAATAATGGTCCAGTACAGATGTTTTATTGACTAAATCTAGACTTACAATTCCTCCGCCACGTTGCTCCATATTGAGTGTCAAAGGTTTTGTAGCTTTTAGTAGTGCAGTTTTATTGTTTTCAAAAAAAGAATTTAGAAAAGAAGGATCACCTGCATAAAGAAAATGTACTTGTCCCACTTTAATCGTGTCGATAACTTCTGCGTCAAAGCCTCCTTTGTCATACCAAAATTTAGCAGCATTTCCTGCAGCCGCCACTACTGAACTTTCCTCAATAACCATGGGTAAAGTATAAACAGTTTTGTTTATCAAGAAGTTGGGAGCAACTCCCAGGGGAAGGTAAAAATTTGTTAGTGTATTTTCAATGAACTCGTCATGTTGGGTTTGAACCTCAGGTGATGAATTCCAATAGGAGCGTAACTGTTGGGCAGCTTGTTGAGCATCTTTAAAATGAGTTTTGGTAATCCAATCAATTTTCTCTGCTTTACTGAGTTTGGAAAACCCATCAATCCGCTTACTCATACTTTTTTGGGTAAAGATACAGATTTTGAACCCCTTTAAAAAAGTAGGATTGCTGAGATTTCACTAAATTGCTTCCTAAACCATTTTTACTATGAAAAAAATAGCCTTTCTGCTCTTTTTTGCCTCTTTATGTGTGGCACAAAAACCTTCACTTTCGCTAGATCAACTTTGGAAAGACGACTATAATCCCGAGCGATTGGAGTCCATCCGATCTATGAAAAATGGAACGCAATATACCGTTTTAGAGAAAGAAGGGATGAGTCAAGCCACTATTATGCGTTATGATTTTGGAAATCCAAACGATGGGGTTATTTTATTCAATACTGCAGACTATCCGCAAGTAAAAAGCTTATCGGGATACTCTTTTTCTAAAAAGGAACAAAAGATACTTTTAGAAACAGCTTCAGATCAAATTTATAGAAGATCAAAACAAGCCATCTATTGGATTTATGATTTGACATCAAAGGAACTTGAAAAAGTCGTAGATGCTAAAATTCAAGAACCTCTCTTCTCTCCCGATGGAACGAAAATAGCCTATGTTTATAGAAGGAATTTATTTGTAAAAGAGCTTCAAAACCAAAACATCATTCAAGTGACTTTTGACGGAGACTATAAGACCATCAACGGAATCACGGATTGGGTTTATGAGGAAGAATTTGGTTTTGTCCGTGCCTTTGATTGGAGTCCTGATTCCTCTGAACTGGTATATATGCGCTTTGATGAATCCAATGTCCCTATTTTTTCAATGGATATTTATGGGAATGACGTCTACCCATTTCCTTATCAATTCAGATATCCCAAAGCAGGAGAGGAAAATTCAGAGATTACTTTGTATCGTTTTGCTTTGGAGACAAGAAAGAAAGATAAAATTCGTTTTGAGGGAGAAAGTCCGTATTACATACCAAGAATTAATTATTCCGATGGGGCAAATGGCTTAATCATTCAAACTTTAAATCGGCATCAAAATGATCTGAAAGTATGGCGTTGGAATTCCCAGCAAAATAGAGTACAACTTCTCCTAGAAGAAAAGGAAGAGACCTATGTTAGTATTCATGATAATTTAAAATTTTTAGCAGACGGAAGTTTTTTATGGACCAGTGAAAAAGATGGTTTTAATCATATTTATCATTACGATAAAAACGGGGGTTTGATTAGACAAATTACAAAAGGAAATTGGGAAGTGACTGCACTATTTGATTACAGCCCCAAAAACAAAGAAATTTACTATCAATCCGTGGAAGGAAGTAGTACAGAGCGGGGTCTGTATGCGATCAAATTATCAGGAAAAGGAAAACGCAAGCTTCAGCCTACTCAAGGGACAAATGGAGCTACTTTTAGTGTAGGGGGCGCATACTACATTCATTCGTATTCAGATGAAAAGACGCCCCCCATTTATACGCTTTATCAAACAAGAAAAAATACTCCATTATATACTATTTTGAAGAATGATGACTTATCTAAAACTTTGGAGCCATTCGGTTTTTCAAGAAAGGAATTTTCGACCCTTGAGATCAATGGAGAGTCCTTAAATATGTGGATGATTAAACCTGCAGATTTTGATCCTTCAAAACAATATCCCATGCTGATGTTTCAATATTCAGGTCCGGGGTCTCAACAAGTTGCCAATCGTTGGGGAGACCAACGTGATCTCTGGCATAAATCCTTGGCCAACCAAGGCTATGTCATTGCTTGCGTGGACGGAAAAGGAACGGGTTTTAAAGGTGCGGCATTTAAAAAAGCCACCTATCTCAATCTTGTTAAATATGAAGCTTTGGATCAAATTGCTGCAGCAAAACAACTAGGAGCACTACCCTTTGTCGATGCTAATCGTATTGGAATTTGGGGTTGGAGTTTTGGAGGCCATATGGCAACTCACTGTTTACTTACGGGAAATGATGTTTTCTCTTTTGGTATTGCAGTAGCACCCGTTACCAATTGGCGTTTTTATGATACCATTTATACAGAACGTTTTATGCGTACGCCTCAAGAAAACCCAGAAGGGTATGATTTAAACTCTCCCTTGAATTATGCTGATCAACTCAAAGGAAAGTTTTTGATCATTCATGGTTCGGGAGATGATAATGTTCATGTGCAAAATACGATGCGCATGGTAGAAGAGTTGATCCAAGCGGATAAACAATTTGAATGGATGATTTATCCAGACAAGAATCACGGCATTTATGGAGGCAATACCCGAAAACACCTCTATTCTAAAATGACTAACTTTATCCTCAAAAATTTATAGACACTATATGAATACTGAGACTACAATTAATAATTCAAACACTAAAACTGTTTTTGGTCATCCCGTTGGTCTTTTCGTTCTTTTTTTTACTGAACTCTGGGAACGTTTTTCCTATTACGGAATGCGGGCTTTATTTACTCTTTTTCTGGTTGCCAAAACCAATTCAGATAATCCAGGGTTTGGTTGGACCAATTCCGAAGCGATCATGTTGTATGGTTGGTATACTATGCTTGTTTACATTGCATCGGTCCCAGGCGGGTGGATTGCAGATAATATTTTAGGCCAAAAGAAAACCGTCATGTGGGGAGGGATTCTCTTGTGTATCGGACATACAATTTTGGCTTTTGATACTGAATTTAGCTTTTACTTAGGGTGTTTCTTTGTCATCCTGGGTGTGGGAGGATTAAAACCTAATATATCGAGTATGGTTGGAGGCTTATATCCCAAGGGAGATGAAAGAAGAGATTTAGGTTTTTATATCTTCTACATGGGAATCAATATTGGGGGTTTTGCAGCACCTATCCTTTGCGGCTGGATTGGAGAAACCTATAATTGGCATTATGGATTTGGATTGGCTGCTATTGGGATGCTTTTCGGTCAAATAACCTATGCCTATGGACAAAAATATTTAATTGGTGTAGGAGATTTTATTGGAAAAAGTTCACATCCTGATAATGCATTAAAAAAGAAAAAATTGACCCCTATAGAGCGAGATCGTGTAAAGGTTTTATTAATTTCTTTTTTACTAATTATTGTATTTTGGGGCGCCTTTGAACAAGCAGGGGGATTGATGAATTTGTATGCAAAACAGAAAACAGATCGAATGCTTTTAGGAATTGAAATTCCTGCATCATGGTTCCAATCATTAAATTCATTTTTCATAATTACTCTTGCTGTAATTGTGGGTAGTTTTTGGATGCGATGGAAATTAAAGGGTAAAGAGGCCTCTTCGCTTTATAAAATAGCCATAGGTATTTTAATTATGGGTTGGGGGTTTTTATTTATGCGATTTGCGGCAATGGACTATGAAATAATGGGAAAATCTGCAATGTATTGGCTGGTGTTAGCCTATTTATTTCACACCATTGGGGAACTCTGTGCATCACCCGTTTCACTTTCTTTTATTACTAAATTGGCTCCTGTAAAATATGCCGCTTCTATCATGGGACTGTACTGGGCGGCAACAGGATTGGGGAATAAATTGGCAGCCAGTATTGGAGGCTTTGCCGAAACAGCAGGTGAAAAGCAAATTTTCACAGGAATTTTTATTTTTTGCACGATTGTTGCAATTTTAATTATTCTTCTTCTAAAACCCCTCAAAAGGTTAACACATGGTGCGGAAGACAGTATCAATGTTTCTGCTTAATTTAAGTAGATTGAAAAATTATTTTAAGAATGAAAAAACAAATCTTATTTCTAATTGCAATTTTAGCTTCGACCTTTTCTTTTGCACAGCAAATCCAATGGATGACATTGGCAGAAGCAATAGAAGCTCAAAAAGTAACCCCCAAGAAAATTTTTATGGATGTTTATACAGACTGGTGCGGTCCGTGTAAACTCTTGGATAAAAATACTTTCCAAAACCCAGATGTTTCCAAATACATCAGTGAGCATTTTTATGCAGTTAAATTCAACGCTGAAGGTCAAGAAGAAATCAAATTATTTGATCAGGTGTATACCAATCCCAAATATGACCCCAACAGAAAGGGTCGAAATGGAACTCATCAATTCACACAGTATTTGGGGGTAAAAGGGTATCCTACGATGGTCTTTTTTAGCGAAAACGGCGCTCCCATTATGCCAGTAGTAGGTTATCTCAAGCCACAGCAACTTGAGTTATATCTCAAAATGATTAAACAAGGAGATTATCAAGTGTTTTCAAAACCAGAAGATTTTGAAAAATACCAAAAGAGTTTTATTCCTCGCTTTCGAGGGTAATTTTTAGCGCCCCCATTTTTCGTGTATCATGAAATGGAACCTTATATTTTGCACAGCTTTTTTCCCAACGTTTGGCAAACCATGGAGCATTTGAACCATCTGCGACGATAAGTTTGGGTTTATAATCTTCAAGTAAGAAATCTAAATTTAATTTTATATTCTTTTGTAGAAGGATATGTGTCGGAGCAATTTGTTTAATTCCAGAAAGGTGCACTTCTTTTAAAAGTAAAAGGCTAAACCCCTTTTGAACATAGCTGTTTTTTAATAAGAGTTTTCTTTTCTTTTTAATGAGACGAGAATTAGTAAAATCGGTGAGTAAAGGGAGGGAGTTTTCCTCATGGGAAGTATGATAATTCAGCATGCCTCCCATTTGATGCCCTAAAACACTTTCGTTGTGTTTGTGAAAAATCCAAAAAGCATTTAACCTGTTCTCTTTTTTTGTTTCTACAACAAGATTTGAAATAAAGACGAATAAAAAGACCAGGACCCAAGTTCCCCTTGCAAAAGTTCTTCTAGAAAAAAAGATAACTCCACAAATAATACTACCATATAGCAATAGGGTTGAAGTGAGTGAGGTATAAATATTTTCAAAAAGAAACGCTTCTTGTTGGGCTACCCAAAAAACAATTGTATTCAAATAGCCTACACCATTTTCATAAAACGGAAAAAGAAAGGGAATTGTAATTTCCAAAACAATGGAAAGTAGCACAACCAAACTAAGGGATAAGAATAATCCAAAGAAAGGGAGAATAATCAAGTTGCTCAATAAAAATAAACTAGGAAATTGATGAAAATAATAAATACTTATGGGGCTAACTGCAATTTGAGCAGCAATGGAAACCGTTGTTAGTTGCCAAAGTCTTCTAAAAACTAAATGAGATGGATTCCATAATCGTTGTAATAAAGGATGAATCCTGAGGATGCCAAACACGGCAAGAAAGCTTAATTGAAAGCCAATATTTCGTAGAAACGGAGGATAGCAAACTAATAACACAAAAAATGAAAGTACTGTGTAATGGAAACTGTGTCTTCCCTGATTGATATAATGTCCCATAACAACAAAGGTGAAAAGCGTGACTGAACGAACAACAGAAGCGCTTAAACCAACAAAAATGGCAAAACTCCAGAGGAAAATGAGTAAAATAATAAAGCGAACGGTTTTACCAAACCTTAGTTTAGTCAAGGGCATTAAAAGATACATCAAAAGAAAGACAAGTAAACCAATATGAAGCCCTGATAGTGCTAAAAGATGAATGACACCTGCTTTGGTGTAGGATGTGAGAATTTCATCCTCAAGCGCTTTCCGTTTTCCGAGTAATAATGCCTTTAGCATTCCCTTGCTTTCTTTAGAAAGGGATGCAGTTTCAATTTTGACTTCGACCTTTTCTCTAAGTTTCAATAAATCAATAAATGGAGGTCTTGGTTCTTTAATGTAAAAGACTGCATTCTCTTCATTGACCTGTATTTGGTGGTGTATCCTGCTGTTTTTTAAATAGTTTTTATAGGAAAATCCTCCTGGATTTGGGTTATCTGGGATGGTTCGGCTGTTGCTTTTTGTAAGAATTTCCTGACCTCTTTGGAAAGGGATTGTCAAACTGTCTCTGGTTTGATAAATCAGTATTTCCCCTTCTACACCTATTTTTCCCCATTGATTGAGTTCTCCAAGAAAAGAGTAAGAAAAAGAGTTTGCTCCCAAAGGTTTTATAATTTTAATTCTCTTTAAAACGTTCGGATGAAGTAGTGCTTGGTTTTGAAAATGTACATCGGGAAGACGATAATACTCTTGAAAATGAAGCATTCCCATAATAAAAAAGCTAAAATAGAGTAGGCTTCCTTTTAACTGATTTGACACCCCTTTCCTTAGCAAAAAATAAAAGATCAATAAGAGAATTAATCCAAGGGCTAAATAGAATGTTTCAACTTTAAAATAAAAAGAGATAACTCCGCCTAAGCTAAAAAGGGCAACCAAAGGATAAAGTACAGATCGGGCGAAAGACATCCCCTAACTTAAGGGTATTTTAAAAATTAAAAAAGAGTTAATTCTCCTCTCTCGAGATAGAGCTATAAATCAATTGTGCTGTTTTTTTACTTGCTCCTCCATTTCCTAGAAGGGATCTCAATTCTTTGTAGTCTTGTTTGAGTTCTTTTTGGTGCGCAGGATCCAGAAGTTGTTCAAGATGGGCGCATAGATTGGATAAATTAAGTTCATCCTGAATTAGTTCGGTAACCACAAGGCGGTCTAAAATTAAATTGACTAATGAAATATAATTCAACTTCACGATTTTTTTAGCAATCCAATAACTAAAGGCACTACTGCGATAACAAACGAGCTGTGGCACATCAAATAATGCAGTTTCTAGGGTAGCCGTCCCACTGGTTACCAATGCGGCACTGGAATGTTGAAGTAAGTCATAAGTGGCATTATAAATTACTTTTAGCTTGGAATTTTTAATGATAGCGCTATAGCTTTCAATTGAAAGGCCAGGGGCACCTGCAATCACAAATTGATAGTCTAAAAAGTGCGCTGCAATTTGTATAAAAATAGGTAACATCTTTTTTATTTCCTGCAATCGGCTTCCTGGAAGCAGAGCAATAATTGGAATTTCTGGGGGTAATTGATGCTTTTCAAAAAAAGTAGTCTCTTTGGGAAAATTTGGGATATGATCTAACAAGGGATGCCCCACAAAATCTACATGGAAATTGTGTTTCTTTTCAAAAAAGTTCTTTTCAAAAGGGAGAATCACGTACAAGGCATCCAAGCATTGTTTCATTTTATTAACCCTATTTTCCTTCCAAGCCCAAACTTGTGGACTGATATAGTAGTGATTTTTAAAACCAGCTTCTTTGGCCCATTGCGCAATTCTAAGATTAAAGCCAGGATAGTCAATATAGAGGATAACATCAGGATTAAATGCAAGGATATCTTTTTTACAGTTTTTAATATTTTTAAGAATAGTAGGCAGGTGAGTGATTACTTCCCAAAATCCCATAAAAGCTAGCTCACTGTAATGTTTTACAATGACAGCACCTTCTTTTTCCATCAAGTCCCCACCCCAAGCACGAAAGTTAGCTTTTGAGTCGATTTTTTTTAGAGCTTTTATGAGATGGGCTCCATGTAAATCGCCTGAGGCTTCACCAGAAATAAGATAATAATTCACTGAATTAAAAAGTTAGGCGGTTATTTTTAAAAAAACGATGAGTAATACCATCGCTATTGAAATAGCAACGATACCAGCTGCAAAAGGAAATTTATTTTTTCTTAAAGCGAGAAAAAAGATAGGGAGATTAACAAGTGCTGCCAAAGAGATGACTCCACCTAATTTATTTTGAGTATAAAGAAATTGAAGGCTATTTTCGATTGAATCATTGGACAAAAAATAAACAAGAATAATAAGACCAAACGCAGTCCAAAATAATCCAGCTAAGATTCCCCAAAGGAAAAATTTATCTTTTATAAATTCCATGTATTGAGTTGTTGAATGCTATGGTGTGCTGTTAAGTCAAATTGTGTTGGGACTACTGAAACATATCCTTCAGCCAATGCCCATTCATCTGTATCTTCCCCTTTATCTTCATTGATAAAAGTCCCTGTGAGCCAATAGTATTCTTGTCCCATAGGATTTGTTCTTTTGTCGAATTCCTCAACCCAGTTGGCTTTGGCCTGACGACAAATTTTAATTCCTTTAATCTCGTCCTCTTTTAATTTCGGAAAATTTACATTTAGAACGACTCCTTTTGGTATTCCTTGAGAAAGAGCTTCTAAGGTAATTTGTTTAATATATTCTTTTAGTGGAGCAAAGTCTGCGTTCCAGCTAAAATCCAATAACGAAAAACCAATTGCAGGAATTCCCTCTATACCGGCTTCCATTGCAGCACTCATAGTTCCAGAGTATATTACATTGATAGAGGAATTGGAGCCATGGTTAATTCCAGATACACATAGATCAGGCTTTCTATCCATGAGTTCATTTACAGCAAGTTTTACACAATCTGCTGGGGTTCCAGAACAACTAAATTCTTTATGAGGGCCTTCTGCTACTTTTATTTTATGACAGTGTAAGGTAGAATTAATGGTAATGGCATGTCCCATAGCAGACTGAGGGCTGTCAGGAGCGACCACGATCACCTCGCCAATTTCATTCATGATCTCAATAAGCATACGAATTCCAGGAGCTGTAATTCCATCATCATTGGTTACTAAAATCAAAGGTTTTGATTTCATAAAATTTGTTTCTCTGCTAAGGTAAGGAATCTTTAAGGGCTTTCTTTTAAAACAATATTAACAAATCGATTATGAGAATATATGTATATTTAAGGGCTATGAAAAAGAGATTAACACAAAGCCCTATGAAACCTTTTATTTGGATATTATCTTTCATCCTTGTCAGTGGATTAGTTTTTGGAATTTCGCTTAAAAATGAAGACCCAAACAAAGACAAACTTTTATTAGAAATAATCTCCTATGTTTTAGACCGCGGACATTATGATCCTAAAGAAATAAATGATGCTTTTTCCGAAAATGTTTTTATGAATTATCTTGAAAATATTGATGGTCAGCATCGATTTTTCATCAAATCTGACATTAAAAATTTTGATTCTTACCGATACCGAATTGACGATGAATTGAAAAACACTCAGGTTGATTTTTTCAACCTATCCTACAGTAAACTGATGGAGCGGATGGGTCAGGTGCAGAATTTTTATGAAAGTTTGCTAGACACACCTTTTGATTTTACTCGCAAAGAGGAGATCAGTTTAGACTATGAAAATTTACCCTATGCAAACAATTTAGAAGGATTGAAAAAGCAATGGCGTAAACAGCTGAAATTAAATGCATTGGAACGTTTTACTTCTAAAAAAGATGAGGAAGTTAGCAAAGTAGAAAAAGACTCATCCTATGTATCTTTGTCAGATGTCGAAATAGAAAAAGATGTTCGAGACAAGATTAAAGAGAATATGAAGTTCTTTTTTGAGGGCTATAATGAGTTGGAGCGTAAAGACTGGTTTTCTGTTTATATCAACTCCATAGTCGTTCAATTTGATCCTCATACCTTCTATCTGGCACCAAGCGACAAAGATCGTTTTGATGCAAGCATGTCAGGAAAATTTGAGGGAATAGGAGCTCGATTACAAAAGCGTAATCAAGAAGTAAAAATTGTTGAAATTATTTCGGGTGGCCCTGTTTGGAGAGATGAAATTATTGAAGTTGGAGATATTATTTTAAAAGTAGGTCAGCCCGATGAAGAACCGGTAGACATAACAGGCATGCGATTGGATGACTCAATAAAACTCATCAAAGGTCCCAAAGGAACACAAGTTATTTTGACAATAAAACGAGTTGATGGTACGATAGAGGATGTTGTTGTTACACGTGATATTGTTGAGTTGGAAGAGACCTATGCACGATCTTCAATAATACAAGATGATACGGGCTCATTTGGTTTGATAGAGCTTCCTAAGTTTTATATCAATTTTGAAGATTACAACTCACGTAATGCGGCAACCGATGTTAAAAAAGAATTAGAGCAACTTAAAAAGAAAAAGGTTAAAGGAATAATCTTAGATCTTCGAAATAATGGAGGAGGTTCCCTAAAAACCGTAGTTGATATGACAGGCTATTTCATAAATGAAGGTCCCGTAGTTCAAGTCAAAAGTACAGGGGGTAAAAAAGAAGTATTAAAAGACACCGATCCAAGTATCATTTGGGATGGTCCCTTAGTAGTTTTGGTAAATGAATTTTCAGCTTCTGCTTCAGAGATTATTGCAGCAGCTTTGCAAGATTATAAACGAGCTATTATTTTAGGAAGTAAACAAACTTTTGGAAAAGGTACGGTTCAAAATGTTTTTGATTTGAATCGGATGATTACTGGAGGTACTTATGGAAATTTAGGAGCATTAAAAGTAACCACCGACAAGTTTTACAGAATTAATGGTCGCTCCACCCAATTGGAAGGAGTTAAAAGCGATATTGTCTTTCCAGACCAATATGCTTATGTCGATATGGGTGAAAAGGATCAGGATAATCCTTTGGCTTGGGATCGAATTACTCCAGCCAATTATGTTCCTTACAGCGATATGAATAATTACGAATATTCTCTGGTAAGAAGTAAACAGCGTCTTGAAGAGAATCCTTTTCTAAAGCTTATTGATGAGCAAGGTCTCTGGGTGAAAAAACAAAAAGAAGACTATACTTATTCTCTAGATTATGAGTCTTATAAAGCCGAACGTGAAACCAATAAAACGTATTCTGATCGGTTCAAAAAATTAGGAGAATTTGAGTCTACTTACAATTTCCAATGGTTACCAGAAGCAGGGTTTGTGGGAGAACCCAACAAGGATCTCATTAAAAAGAGAGAACGTTGGCAAAAATCTCTCAAAAAAGACATTTATATCTCTGAAGCGGTTGAAATTTTAAAAGATCTCTCTACCCAAATTAAAGTGGATAAAACAGTAGCTGAGCTTAAAAATTAAAACAAAATTTGGAGTTTAAGAGCGCTTTCAATCGGTTTCAGTCAGATAAATGGGCGGTCGGTAGTTTTTTATTTATCATTGGGGTATCCCTTGTGGCAATCTTTGCCTATTTTTTATCGCCAGATAAAACTACCTATGCAAATCAGATGCATTTATCTATCCATTCTCAACCTCCTGGTTTTTCATGTCAAGTGTTGATTATTCCTCAACAAGGAGTAGAATATAAAAACTCTTTTTTTTCAGGGAAAATTAATCCATTGGAAGAAATACCTATTCAGGATATTCGTTGGTTTGCAGAGGCTCTGGAATACAAACGTTTTGGAAATGCGACAGATTATTATGAAAAGGTTTCTTTAAGTGCTTTTCCAAAAGGCTCTTCACGTTCACAAATTGAAAAAGAATTCATTCTTACTAAACGTTTCCTGTTGGGAACTGATAAATACGGACGCGATTTATTAAGTCGTTTAATCATAGGCTCAAGAATTTCTATTTCAATTGGATTCGTAGCCGTTTTTATCTCCTTATTATTAGGAGTTTTTTTAGGGGCTATTGCTGGTTATTTTGGAGGTTGGATAGACCGTCTAATCATGTGGCTTATTAATATCGTTTGGTCTATTCCAACGCTACTTATGGTGATTGCTATAACTTTAGCATTAGGAAGAGGGTTTTGGCAAGTTTTTGTAGCGGTAGGACTGACCATGTGGGTGGAAGTTGCACGTTTAGTTCGTGGTCAGGTAAAGTCTATTAAAGAGCAGTTGTATGTTCAGGCAGGATCTGTTTTGGGATTTTCGCATACACGTATTTTGACAGGGCACGTTTTGCCGATGTTAGTTGCACCTTTGATCGTAATTTCGGCCGCAAATTTTGCCAGTGCGATTTTGATGGAGAGTGGGTTAAGTTTTTTAGGAATAGGTGCTCAACCACCAATGCCCAGCTGGGGAGGGATGGTAAAAGATCATTTTAGATATCTTCTTCTAGGAAAACCGTATTTAGCAATATTACCAGGTTTAGCAATTATGAGTTTGGTACTTGCTTTTATGATGTTGGGAAATAGTCTACGAGATGTTTTAGACGTAAGGCGTTAAATGAAATTTATCCATTCAACCGATTGGCATCAAAGTTCAAATAAAGAAATAGCATAAAACTAAAAGCCATTAAGCTAGATCCTCCATTACTGACAAAGGGTAATGGAATTCCTACGGTGGGTACTAAACCTAATGTCATTCCAATATTAATAAAAAAGTGAATGAAAATAATACTCGCAAAAGCATGAGAAAACACCCTTGAATAGATTGAAGTATGTTTCTCAGCCCTGTAGAGTATTCGTAGGATAAAAAGCGTAAATAAAATAACTAAAAGACTACTTCCTATAAATCCCCATTCTTCACCGATCGTACTAAAAATATAATCCGTGTCTTGCTCTGGTACAAAGTCTCCTTTAGTTTGTGTCCCATTTAAAAATCCTTTTCCCAAAAACCCTCCCGAACCAATAGCAATTTTTGATTGGTTAATGTTATAACCAATTCCACGGGTATCTGTTTCTAACCCTAAAATGACGTTAAATCGATCTCTATGGCGTTCTTCAAACACTGAGTTAAAAATAAAGTTTACCGAATAGGAGAAAAAGAGACAAATACCAAAAGAAAGTAAAAAGGGAAGTTTTTTTGTTTTTGAAGCGATTCTTTTCGTAAAGAGATAAAAAAAGAAAATTAGAATTAAACCAGCGATAGAGACGAAGAAGGGTCCATATAATAAAGTAAAAATAAAAATAAGGATAAGGCCTAAGAAAAGGTAAAGAAAGCGCAAATCAAGTCCTTCTCTTATCAGCACAAAAAACATTCCCATAAAAACAAGTGCGGATCCTGCATCTGGCTGAAGAATAATGAGGAACATGGGTAGGGCAATCAAAAATAGAATCTTGAATAAGTCTCTTTTCTTTTTCATATCGGTTTGAATGGAGCTTAAATTTAAGGCAACCACCATGGCTGTTGTAATTTTCGCAAATTCTGAGGGTTGTAAACTGAAACCACCGATCAAATACCAAGATGTTGCTCCCGAGATGGTTTGTCCAAAAAGAAAAAGACCAATTAAACTGATAATGGAAAGCCCATAAAAAATATAACTGAGGTGTTCAAAAAAATTAGATTTTATATACAGTATAGCAGGGAGAATAATTAAACAGAGTATGAAAATCCAAAACTGCTTTCCCACGGGACTTCCAAGCTCCCAAAAAGCGAGACTAGATTCAGAGAAACGAGTAGAATAAATATTGACCATTCCAAACGCAACTAGGGTTATGTAGAGTAAAATACTCATCCAATCTAATCGAAAAATAAGCTTGTCATTCATTAATTGTAAAGGGTTTTCCAGAAAGCGGTTTGGCATATTCATCCAGTAGACTTCCATCAAGCATTCTATTTTCTAACCATTTTCTTTTTACTATACCGGTAAGGTATTTTTCAATCATCAAACTTGCAATGGGAGCCGCCCATCGCCCTCCCCAATATCCATTTTCCACAAAAACGGTAATCGCAATTTTAGGGTCATCCTTGGGCGCAAAGGCGACAAAGATTGAGTGGTCTGTGAGTTGTGTTTTTTCATTATTTAATCGAATGAAATTTTCTACTGTTCCTGTTTTTCCACAAACCTCAATCCCTTTAATTCGGGCGATTCTAGCAGTACCTTTTTCAACGACCTGATGCATTCCTTCTACTACGGTTTCAAAATGTTGAGGCTCCACTAGGGTATAATTTTTTGAAAAAAGCGAGTCTTTTTCTTTTTGAGAAAATGACTTCTTAAAATGGGGTTTGATAAAATATCCTCTGTTGGCAATGGCAGCAGTAAAATTTGCCATTTGTATGGGGGTTGTTAATATTTCTCCTTGGCCTATAGCATTCGAGATGATGGTAGTACCTCCCCAACGATCCTTTTGATACCATCTGTCATAATAGGTACTGCTGGGTATAAAACCTTTTTTTCCAATGGGTAAATCATACCCTAAATAATTCCCTAAACCAAACTTTTCTAGATGTTCTCTCCAACGATTTAATCCTTCTGCAGGGGTTGGCGCACTATTAATTATTCCTACATACGTTTTTGCAAAATAGGTATTACATGAATTATAAATTCCTTTAATTAAATCATTATTGGAACCAAAAGCACAATGACATTTCATAAATGCATTTCTGGCGTAAAAATGTCCTTGATTACATTCGAAATGAGTCTCCGGAGTGATTACTTTTTCTTGTAAACCAATTAACGCATTGAGGGTTTTGAAAGGAGACCCAGGGGAGTATTCAGCTTGAAGACCCCTGTCGAAAAGAGGTTTTGCAAGAGTATCATTCACTAATACACTAAAGTTTTTTGAGCGATCTCTTCCAATCAATACGTTGGGGTCGTAGCTAGGAGCAGTCACTAAAGCAAGAACCTCTCCTGTCTGGGGTTCAATAGCAACAATCCCACCTCTCTTATTCTTCAGCAAGGATTCTCCATATTGTTGAAGTAATGCATCGATAGTTAGGATTAGGTCTTCTGAAGATTCAGGTTCAGTATCAAATTGGCCGTCTTGATAAGGTCCAATGATTCTGTTAAAGCGATCTTTTTGGAAAAAGGCAGCTCCTTTTTTTCCTCTTAAACTATTTTCATACGTCTTTTCGATCCCTTGACGACCGATCATTTCTCCCAGCGCATATTCATTTTTTTTATTAACCTCGCTTGTGTTAACCTCGCTAGTATATCCTAAAAGATTAGATGCTATGGGAAGGACATAATCACGCACCAATTTTTTTTGAAAATAAAATCCCGGATATTTCCACATTTTCTCCTGAAACATGGCGCGATCTTCTTTAGAAACCTGTCTAATAATTACAGAAGGTAGTTTGTATGAAAAACGCTTGGCCTTTTTTAATTGTAATAGAAGCTCATCTTTAGAAATTGTTAATCCGCTAATTAATTCTAATGTATCAAACGGTTCAACATTTTCAGGCACCACCATGAGATCATACACGGGTTGGTTTGCAACCATTAAAACGCCATTTCGGTCATAAATCAATCCCCGTTTTGGATATACAGGACGTTTTTCCACAGCATTATTTTCAGAAAGTTCTGTGTAGTCAGAATTAAATAATTGCAACGACATTAATTGAAAAATAAACAAGAAACACGTTCCAACAGTAAAGATTAGTAATGTGCCTTTTCTTATCATTTTGTAGGTTTAAATAATGAAGAAATTATTACTACTAAAAGAAGAGAAAAGAAAGCAGTGAGTGAAGTGCTCTTTAAAATAAGAGAAAAGGCATCCCAACTAAAATAAACTACCACAAAATAAATCAAATGATGTAAGAGTATAAAAAAGAGTAAAAAAACAGCTTTATTTATAATTCTCGGGTCACTTTGAAAGCTTTTTGGAAGTTCAGCGGTTATTCCAAAAGCATTGCGGATGATGATAGGGCGTAAAAAACTTACGCTAAGACTGGCAATGGTATGAGCGCCTCCTGTCTGAGACATTAGGTCAATAAAAAAGCCTAATAAAAAGCCAATGAAAATGAAAAGAGTTTGATTTCGATCAAAACGATAATTGACAAGAAACAATACATAAAGCATGGGATTGATATATCCAAATAGATTCATTTGATTAAAAATGAAAACTTGGAATAAAACAAGGATTACAAAAGAAGCAAAGGTTTTTAGGGTAATCGAGTTCATGGTTTCGCTTCTTTATTTAAAAAGTCAATTTCACCTTTGAACTTATTTTCTATGACATAGGCTGCATAGACTTGAGAAGGATTTTCAAAAAGTTCAGCAGTCATAATATAATATCCACTATTGGAGTCATTTTCAATATGGGTGATGGTGCCTAGCGGAATTCCATAGGGAAAATATGAAGACATACCTCCCGTTATAATGGTGTCTCCCAACTGAAGCTGAGCGCTTGAAACAATATCTTCTACACTAAATTCTGTGGGTCCTTTGCCTTTCCAAACTAAAGAACCAAAGGCATTACTATGCTTAAAGCGGACATTAATTTTTAAATCTTGATGCAATATTGAAATAACACTCGCATATTTTTTAGAGACAGACTTTACGATTCCCAGAATACCGTTTGAAGTTATGACTCCCACTTCAGTTTGTACTCCATCTTCAGTTCCTTTGTCAATGATGATGTAATTCCGTTGATTTAAAAGACTATTTTTAATGACATTGACATTTCTGATTTTAAAGGGAAATCGTTTTGGATTACCTAAATAAGGATCATACAGAAAAGGAGCATTTTTTTTAAGTGCCAAAGCTTTTAGTTGGGTATTCTCTTGATGAAGGATTCTATTTTTTTCTTTTAAGTCGAAATATTGGTTTATGGAATTAGAAAATTCATACAAACCACTTGAGAAGTAAAATCCAAGCTCTCCAATCTTGTTTTGATGAAAACTACTTCGACTACTTAGAAAGAGTAAAGAAAAACCCAATAAAAAAAAATAAAGAATGGGATTTCTAAATTGTACGAGCGCATTAATGATTCGCTGCATACCTAATTTATTTAATCAAAACGGTTTTAAAGCGCTCAATATTTTTCAAAGCAATCCCAGTTCCTCTAACAACAGCTTGCAGGGGATCTTCAGCAACATATATCGGTAGGTCTGTTTTTTGAGAGAGGCGTTTGTCTAACCCTCTTAAAAGAGCCCCCCCACCAGCAAGATAGATCCCAGTATTATAGATGTCTGCTGCAAGTTCTGGTGGTGTTTGCGAAAGCGCCTCCATGATAGCATCCTCAATTCGAATCACTGATTTATCTAGTGCTTTGGCGATTTCTACATGATTTATGGAGACTTGTTTGGGTTTGCCAGACAATAAATCCCTTCCTTGAACTGACATTGTATCTGGTGGATTATCTAACTCTTCAGCAACACTACCCACAATAATTTTAATTTTTTCTGCGGTACGTTCTCCAATATATAGATTGTGTTTATTCCGCATATAATTGATAATATCACTAGTGAATACGTCTCCAGCAATTTTGATCGATTTATCACAAACAATTCCAGAAAGTGCTATGATAGCAATTTCAGTGGTACCTCCTCCGATATCAACAATCATGTTTCCTTTGGGTTGCATGATATCGATTCCAATTCCTATGGCAGCAGCCATGGGTTCATGAATCAAGTATACTTCTTTTCCGTTAACCCTTTCGGCAGATTCTTTTACTGCTCGCATTTCAACTTCTGTAATTCCAGAGGGAATACAAATAACCATGCGCAAAGAGGGGGAGAAAAAACGACGATTTAAAGTAGGAATACTTTTTATCAGACGATTAATCATTTGCTCAGAAGCATTAAAGTCTGCAATAACCCCATCTTTCAAGGGGCGAACAGTTTTGATGTTTTCGTGAGTCTTTCCTTGCATCATGTTAGCTTCATGACCAATGGCAATCACTTTACCTGAGCTTCGGTCTATGGCAACAATAGAAGGACTATTTACAACAACCTTATCGTTATGGATAATTAAGGTATTTGCTGTACCTAAGTCAATTGCTATTTCTTCAGTAAAAAACCCCATTTTATTTTTGTTAATTGCTTAAAATTATGAATTAATGTTTAAAGTGCCGAATTCCTGTGAAAACCATTGACATATCATGGGCGTCACAATAGGCGATAGATAACTTATCTTTGATAGAACCTCCTGGTTGAATAACGGTTTTAATCCCCGCTTTATCTGCTATTTCAACACAATCAGGAAAGGGAAAAAAAGCATCACTTGCCATAGCCGATTCTTTTAAATCAAACCCAAAACTAGTAGCTTTATTAATGGCTTGATTTAAGGCATCAACGCGTGAAGTTTGTCCTGTACCCGATGCGAGTAATTGTTGATTCTTAGCCAAAACAATGGTGTTTGACTTGGTGTGTTTACAGATTTTGGAAGCAAATAATAGATCCTCAATTTCAGTTGAAGTTGGTTCTAACTTTGTTGCTGTAGTCAAATCTTCTTTTTGATCTGTTTTGGAATCCTTGTCTTGAAATAAAACACCATTTAGACAAGTTCTTAGCGTTTGATTGGGCAGTTCACTTACTTTTTGAATTAAGATAATTCTATTTTTCTTTTCTTTCAATAGACTGAGTGCTTCTGCATCATAATTTGGAGCAATAACTACTTCGCAAAACAAAGAGTGAATAGCGGTTGCGGTTTCAAGATCAATCGTTTTATTGCTAATTAAAACACCCCCAAAAGCGGAAACAGGATCGCCAGCAAGAGCATCCTTGTAGGCCGCTGACAATGTATCTCGAACGGAAAAACCACAGGCATTATTATGTTTTAAAATTCCAAAGGCAGGCTTACCGTCATAAAATTCAAGCATTAAGTTTACTGCAGCATCAATATCTAGTAAATTGTTGTAAGAAATTTCTTTTCCATGTAAATGTTCAAGTAAATCTCCCAAAGGACCAAAAAAGTGTCCTTGTTGATGTGGATTTTCACCATATCGTAATTCTTGTGAGGACGCTATGCTTACTTTCAAACGATTTTCTTTTTCGTTAAAGTGATTAAAAATAGCGGTGTCGTAATGTGATGAGGTGTGGAATGCTTTTACAGCATATTCTTTTCTCTCTTCTAAGGATGGGGCACCATTTGCATAGTTGTAGATTTCGATAAAAGAAGCGTAATCTTCTTTATTTGAGATACAAAAAACATCATTGAAATTTTTAGCAGCAGCACGAATTAAAGCAATACCACCAATATCAATCTTCTCAATTATTTCGCTCTCTGTTGCATTACCAGCTACGGTTTTTTCAAAGGGATATAAATCCACAATGACTAAATCAAAAGAAGGGATCGCATATTGATCAATTTCTGTTTGATCAGATTCTAATGATGAGCGATTTAATATACCTCCAAATACTTTAGGGTGTAATGTTTTTACACGACCTCCCAATATGGAAGGATAGCCTGTTAAGTCTTCAACAGCGTGCACTTCGTATCCCAGCTCACGAATAAAAGCTTCTGTACCTCCTGTAGAATATAATTGAACGTCATGAGCAACTAAGGCTTTAATTAGAGGTTCTAAGCCCGTTTTATCAAAAACAGAAATAAGTGCGGAACTAATTATTTTGGTATTCATTGTCAATTTAAAGTTGTAAAAGTGAAGTTGAATAGGTTTTTGAAATAAGAGTACAAATTGCTTCAAGCAATTTTTCATCTTTACTAGTAAAGGGGTTTATTTTATTGGAGTCTATATCAATTTGGCCAATATTTTTACCCTCTAAAAAAAGGGGGATTACAATTTCCGATTTAACATCAATATTGCAGGCTAAATAATTGTCCTGTGCATTGACATCGGGAACAACAAAATTCTGATGGGTCTCAGCAACTTGGCCACAAATACCTTTTCCAAAAGGAATTTCTTGGTGTTCAACTGGATTTCCAGAAAAGGCTTTAAGATGGAGCCTTTTTTTCTCTAAATCGGCAAAATAAAATCCGACCCAATCGTAATGAGCAAAAGTTTTTCTTAAAACAGTGCAGATATGGTTTAAGCCTTCAACCACAGTTAGATCAGCTGATTTCAAATGATTAGAAATCTCTGAAAATACGTCGGAAAAGCGATCTTTATTCATAATCCACAAAAGTAGTTATAATGAACCGTATATCACTGATTTATAGACTTGTTTTGAGCATAAAAATAAATTTATGTTTTTTATAACTTTATGCTGGTCAAGAGTGTAAGTAGGAAATTAGTATCTTTAACACGTGAAAATGAAACAATTTTTGAGTTTACTACTAGCCTTCCTTATTTTAGGGACACGTGTGGGGTTTGCTTTGAATGTTCATTATTGCGGATCTGAGATTGCTTCAATTTCTTTGGCGCATAATCCCTCCAACTGCGGAATGGAGATGATCAAAAAGAAAAGGGTGCCTAAAGAGAAAAATTTTTTAAAAAAGGCATGTTGTAAAGACACTGTTCTTCTTTTTCAAAATGATGAACCTCAAAAAGTTTCATTTGAGAACACTACTTTTCTGAAATCACCTTTAAATTCCGTTTTAAAACTTGACTTTCAGAAAGCTAGCATCCCAGTTTTATCTCTAGTTTCAAAAGAGAATTGGAATCCACCTCCCCCAGACCATAACAACATAATCTTATTGCAACATCGTTTGGTTTTTTATGGCTAGTCCGTTTTTAATGATTTAAAAACAGATTTAACCCCTAAAACAAAAACAATGAAAAAATATTTTATATTATTATTAAGCATTTATGGAATTTATTTAAATGCACAAGAGACTTTTTCTGGTACAATATTCTCCAATGAAGTTAATGAAAACAGCCCTTTAGAAGGGGCGAATGTCTTTTGGATGGGTACCCAAACTGGAGGTGTTACTGATCAAGAAGGTAAGTTTTCAATCCCCTTTTCAAAAAAGACAAAGCAATTAGTGATTAGTTATATTGGGTTTAAAACGGATACTTTATCTGTTAATAGGAATACTCAATTTAATCATATTCTGTATGAAAATTCTTCTGGAAGCTTGGATGAAGTCACAGTAACTCAAAGGCGAAAAGCCATCCAGAAATCCTATCTTGAAGCACAAAATATAATTAATGTGAACAGTGCTGAATTATTGAAAGCAGCCTGTTGCAATCTTTCCGAAAGTTTTGAAACTAATCCCTCCATTGACGTTAATTTTTCTGATGCTCTAACAGGAACCAAACAAATTAAAATGTTGGGTCTTACCAGTCCATATCTTCTGATTACAGAAGAAAATATCCCAATGGTTCGTGGTGCCTCACAAGCGTATGGTTTAACTTTTACCCCAGGAACATGGATTGAGAGCATTCAAATTACCAAGGGAATGGGCACTGTAGTCAATGGATATGAAAGTATTGCAGGACAAATAAATACAGAAATCAAAAAACCTTTTTCGGATGTCCCTTTGTTTTTTAATTTTTTCACCTCTGCAAATGGGCGTCAAGAAGTTAATGCGCATGGAAATTTTAAAGTAAATAACAAATGGAGTTCAGGGCTTTTTATACACGGTAATCAAAGAACTCAGAAGAAAGATCAAAATGGGGATTCGTTTTTAGATGTGCCATTGGCAAAACAGCTTAATATTTTAAATCGTTGGCAGTATACTGATGCAGAGAAAGGATGGGTAAGTTTTGCAAGTATTCGATGGATGCAAGACGACAAACAAATTGGTGCTGTCCAATTTGATCCAGATATTGATAAAAATAACACTTCGATTTGGGGAAGTGAGATTAGTACAAGTCGACTTGATGGTTCATTAAAAATAGGATATGTTTTTCCTGAAATACCCTACCAAAGTTTTGGTTTTCAGTCGGCCTACAGTAATCATAAACAAGAATCATATTATGGTTTTAGACGCTATGACATTGATCAAGAAAGTTTTTATGCAAACCTATTATTCAATTCCATTATCGGGAATACCAAAAATAAATTCAAAGTGGGTTTAAATTTTTCGTTTGATCAATATTTAGAAACAGTAGATACTTTTTTCTTTGATCGAAGTGACCGATCAGTGGGGAGCTTTTTTGAATATAGCTATGATAATCTAGAGAATTTTAGTTTCGTGGGTGGCGTTCGTATAGACTTCCACAATCGTTTGGGGAATTTTGTCACTCCTAGATTTCATTTGCGTTATTTACCAAGAGAAAAAACGATTCTTCGTGCTTCTGTAGGAAGCGGAAGAAAAGCAGCGAATATTTTTGCCGAAAATCAAACCTTATTTGGCACCAATCGTCTTATTTCCATTGAAAAAAGCGGAGGTTCTATTTATGGTTTGAATCCAGAAATTGCTTGGAATTATGGATTAAGTGTACGGCAAATTTTCTCACTTTGGGGAGGAAATGGTGATATTACAGCGGACTATTATATCACTAATTTTACAGATCAAGTCGTTGTGGACTGGGAGAAGCAAGGTCAGATTTCCTTTTATAACCTAGAAGGACAAAGCAGGGCAAATAGTTTCCAATTGGCGATAGATTATAGTCCTGTAAAAGCTTTGAGCATTCGATTGGCGTATAAAAATTACGACGTCAAAACAGCGTATAAATCGGGCTTTTTACAACGCCCCTTGCAGGCACAGAATCGTTTTTTTGGGAATGTTGGATGGGAAACCGAACGAAATGCTAAGGGAGCTCAGTGGAGGTGGGATTTGACTTATCACGCACTTGGAAAACAGCGACTTGTAAGTACCGTAAGAGATGGGGATGGATCGTTCGCTCCTGCTTATGGATTGTGGAACAGTCAATTAACCCGAGCGTTTAATAATAAGCTTGAGGTGTATACAGGGATTGAAAATTTGAGAAATTATACTCAAAAAAACCCTATTATTGCAGCTGAGGATCCTTTTGGTATCAATTTTGATTCAGCTCAAGTATATGCTCCTGTTTTTGGTAGGATGTTATATGCGGGCCTGCGATGGAATTTGTAATTTATTTTAAATCTTAATTTTAAACAATATGAAAAAACTGATTATGTTATGGGTATTCGTTCTTCCTCTTGCTCTTGTAGCACAGGAAAAAAAGAGTAAAAAGGCAAAGGCTAGTTTTGAAGTCAGCGGGAATTGTGAAATGTGTAAATTGCGAATTGAGAAAGCGGCATTGAACGTAAAAGGGGTAAAGATGGCTACTTGGGATATTCCAAGTAATGTTATGTCTGTTATTTACGATTCTAATAAAGCACCTTTAAAAACACTTCAAGGTGAAATTGCCAAAGTGGGTCACGATACGCCTTTAGTTAAAGCTGAAGATGTGGTTTATGATAAATTGCCTATGTGCTGTTTATATGAACGGCTGCCTGAAGAATGAAAATAAAAAAACCCGCCACATGGCGGGTTTTTTTATTCGAAACAAGATTAATATTACATCATGCCAGGCATTCCTCCACCCATTGGGGGTGCAGCAGCTGGCGCCTCTTCTTTGATGTCTATTAATGCACATTCTGTAGTTAAAATCATTCCTGAAACTGAAGCTGCATTTTCAAGGGCAACTCGAGTCACTTTTTTAGGATCAATGATTCCTTCTTTAAGCATATCGACGTAGGTTCCTTCTTTCGCGTTGTAACCAAAATTATTCTTTCCTTCGGATACTTTAGACACGACAACAGATCCCTCTCCACCAGAATTTTCAACAATCGTTCTTAGGGGAGCTTCAACCGCTTTATTGATAATTTGAATACCCGTAGCTTCGTCTGCGTTGTCTGATTTAAGTTGTGCTAGTACTTTTTTCGCATTGAGTAAAGCAACACCCCCTCCGGCAACAATTCCTTCCTCTACAGCAGCTCGTGTAGCATGTAAAGCATCATCTACCCGATCTTTCTTTTCTTTCATTTCAACTTCAGAGGGAGCACCTACATAAAGTACAGCAACTCCTCCAGAAAGTTTTGCTAAACGCTCTTGAAGTTTTTCTCTGTCATAGTCAGAAGTAGTAGATTCGATTTGTGCTTTGATTTGACTTACTCGAGCTTGAATATCGTCAGCTGAACCACTTCCGTTGACAACGGTACTATTGTCCTTATCAATGGAGACTTTTTCAGCAGTTCCTAACATTTCAATGGTTGTATTCTCTAAAGTAAATCCTCTTTCTTCAGAAATTACGGTTCCCCCTGTTAAAATAGCGATATCTTCCAGCATTGCTTTTCTTCTATCTCCAAATCCAGGTGCCTTTACAGCGGCAATTTTGAGTGCTCCACGTAATTTGTTTACTACTAAGGTGGCTAAAGCTTCTCCATCAACATCTTCTGCAATGATAAGAAGTGGCTTTCCTGTTTGAGCTACAGGCTCTAATACAGGGAGTAAATCTTTCATTGTAGAAATTTTCTTATCATATAATAAGATGTAGGGTGTTTCAAGATCTGCCTCCATTTTTTCAGAATCAGTAACAAAATAGGGAGATAAGTATCCTCTGTCAAACTGCATACCTTCTACAACATCCACATAAGTATCTGTTCCTTTGGCTTCTTCTACAGTGATGACCCCTTCTTTGCCTACTTTTTCAAAGGCTTCTGTAATGAGCCCCCCAATAGTTGAATCGTTGTTTGCAGAAATGCTAGCAACTTGGTTTATTTTTTCAGAGGAATCCCCAACAGCAGCAGCTTGTTCTGTCAATTCTGTTACAATCGCATCCACAGCTTTATCGATTCCTCTTTTCAAGTCAAGAGGATTAGCTCCTGCAGCAACATTTTTTAGTCCTTCTTTAACAATTGCTTGCGCAAGAATGGTTGCAGTTGTTGTTCCATCCCCTGCAAGGTCGTTGGTTTTGGAAGCAACTTCTTTAACCATTTGTGCTCCCATATTTTCAAGAGCATCTTCTAATTCAATTTCTTTAGCAACGGTAACACCATCTTTGGTTACTTGAGGAGCGCCAAAAGATTTTCCAATAATAACATTTCTTCCTTTTGGACCTAGAGTTACTTTTACCGCATTAGCAAGTGCATCAACACCGCGTTTGATGCCATCTCTTGCTTCAATATCAAATTCTATTCTTTTTGCCATTTTCTTATATTTTTAATGAATTATACGATCGCGAGAATATCGCTTTCTTTCATGATTAAATAATCTTTTCCATCGTGATTTAGTTCTGTTCCTGCATATTTACCATAGAGTACATGGTCTCCTGCGGTAACAGTCATAGGATTGTCCTTTGTTCCTGATCCGACAGCAACAACAATTCCTTTTTGAGGTTTTTCTTTTGCAGTATCTGGAATATAAAGACCAGATGATGTTTTAGTTTCAGCAGCAGCAGGCTCTATGAGCACTCGATCTGCTAATGGTTTAATATTCATTTTACTCATTGTTAAAAAATTTATTTGTTTGGTGTTTTTCAGAAACCATGCCATTGGCTTAGTTACTGACAGTTTAGGAGTTAAAATGTCAGCCTGTCAGTACAATAAAGTGTTTTAAGAAGAAACTAGTTGTCTTCTGGAATTTCAGCAGGAATCTCAGGAATTTCTGGGATTTCATTTGTTGTTTCTGGAAGGGATTCTGGAATTGTTTGTTGAGTTGCTTCGTCTTGAAGAAGTTTGGAGTCTGTCACAACTTGACCAGAGGACAAAGTTACGTTTGAAATTAAAATTAAAATCAATAACAAAGAAGCGAGTATCCAAGTGCTACGGTCTAAGAAATCGGAGGTCTTTTGAACTCCACCAACTTGCTGTGATCCTCCACCACCAAAAGAAGAAGAAAGTCCTCCACCCTTTGGATTTTGAACCATAACTACCAACACAAGAAGGAAGCATACTATAATAATAAGGGCGATAAATATTGAAAATGTACTCATTAGGTCAATCTTTCAGTTTTTGTAATCTTTTGATCTCTTTAATTTGGTCTGCAAAGAAACTATTTTTTTCTGGATATTTCAAACCTAATATTTGAAAGGCTTGAAGGGCTTTGTCGTATTTTTTCTGTTTGACAAAAACTTTAGCTAAAGTCTCTGTCATTAATTCATCTGTCGATGCCCAACTTTTTTCGCTTAAATCGACCGTATTTTTAGTGTTTTTGTCTGGTACAATACGTTTTGTGTTTTCCAGAAAAGAATCGATAAGTTGAAACTTGTCCTCCAAAGTTGGTTTTTCTTTGGTGATTACCTGTTTTGTTTTGAGAAATTTAGCCCATTCAGAAAAACTTAGCTCTTTAGGAGCTTTTTTTATTTTTTGTTTCTGAGGAAGGTTTTCTTTAACCGCTTTTTTAGGTTTAACTTTCTTTTTTGTTTCTTTTGGAGGAGTTTTTATTTCTGAGACAGACTCTTTTTGTATAGTATTATTTTTTAGATCGCGGGTTGTTTTTTGATTCTCAATAAATTCATACAATAGCTCTCTGTCATAGGTAGCGATTGCTGTATGGGAGAGTTGTTTGTCAAAAGCATCTGGATTGAGTTGCTGTAGGGCTTTCAGCTGATGAGTTCTTGCTATATGAAAATTAGGATATTTCTCAATGAGAAGCTGAAGTGTTTCAAGTTGTTTTGAATTGGATGGCTCGAAATTATCCAATAAGTTAAAAAATGAAGAAGCGTCTTGAATTACCATTTGGCTAAGGTATCATTAAAAATATCTTGAGTAATTCGATCAAAAATTTCTTTGTGAGCGGCATCCTTTATATCATAAACTTGTAGTTCAGCGGGGAAATCATAAAAGAAGGAATAATTTTTATTATAATCATCTTCCTCTCTTTTGGTATTAATGTATCGGAAAGCAACCGTCATTTTCAAACGGTTTTGAGCTGCTGTATTTTGTGCTGTAGCTGACATAGGGGTTACACTATATTCTGTAATTTCGCCTTCATAGATTAGTTGACCGTCTGAGGTTACCAAATCCAAATTCGTTTGATTAATAATCAGGTCTTGAAGTGCAATGGTAAAGTCGTTATCCAAACCAGGTTCAACAGTTGAACCCGGACGATTTCCCGCTTGATTTTCAAAGAAATTAACTTGATAAGTAGAAACTCCGGGGGGAATTGATGCTCCAGTAAAGGAGTAAATTCCACAAGATTGGGTGATCAAAAGAGAAATCATTCCTATCAATCCGTAAACTTTATTCTGTATCAAGTTCATTAAGGTCATATTGTTTGATTTTTCTATAAAGCGTTCGTTCTGAAATACCTAATTCTTTTGAAGCTAATTTACGCTTTCCATGGCTTCTAATCAAAGCTTGTTTGATCATTTCAATTTCTTTTTCCTGCAAAGAAAGGGGTTCTTCTTCCTCTATGGTCTCTGCGTATGCATACTTATCGGCAGTTTGAATTTTTGAAATTTCTGGAGTTTCTGAAGAAAAGGGTAATGCCTCAAGCGATGTTGGTTCGGGCTCAATATCTTCAGGGCTATCTTTTCCATAAATTTTTTCGATTAAACCTTGATTTTTTTCTTGGGTTCCTTTTGAAACTCCGTTATTCATTAAATCTAGGGTTAATTTTTTTAAGTCATTTAAGTCACTTTTCATATCAAACAATACCTTGTAAAGAATTTCGCGCTCAGATGAAAAATCACTTTCTCGTTCTTTTTTTCCTACCAAAGCAGGTAATTGACTGGATCGATCAGGTAAATAAGACCTTATCATAGCGGCATTAATATTTCTTTCTTTTTCCAATACAGATAATTGTTCAGCAACATTTCTAAGTTGTCGGATGTTACCATTCCAACGATATTCCTTAAGCAATGCTTGAGCATGTTCATCCAGTTGTAAGGGAGGCATTTGGTATTTAAGTGCAAAATCTGAGGCAAATTTCCTAAACAATAGTACGATGTCTTCCTTTCGCTCTCTTAGAGGTGGAAGGGTAATTTCTACGGTACTTAATCGGTAGTATAAATCTTCTCTAAATTTTCCTTTTTGAATTGCCTCCATCATATTTACATTGGTAGCAGCAACAATTCTAGCATTGGTTTTTTGAACTTTAGAAGACCCCACTTTTATAAATTCTCCTGTTTCTAAAACACGTAAAAGGCGTACTTGAGTAGGCAATGGCAATTCTCCAACTTCGTCTAAAAAAATAGTTCCCCCATCGGCTACTTCAAAATAGCCAGAACGGGTTTGAGTAGCTCCTGTAAAAGCTCCCTTTTCATGTCCAAAAAGTTCACTATCTATGGTTCCTTCAGGAATCGCACCACAATTTACAGCTATATATTTGGAATGCTTTCTATGCGAATATTGATGAATAATCTTAGGGATATTTTCTTTTCCGACTCCACTTTCCCCAATAACTAATACTGAAATGTCAGTACCTGAAACGCGAATTGCTTTCTCTAAGGATCGGTTAAGACCAATATTATTTCCAATAATTCCAAAACGTTGTTTTATACTTTGTAATGAATCCATAATTAAACTTTTTTAGAATACCCTGTAGCAATTCCAATTAAGGTAGCCGAAGTACATTCATTTATTTTTACATCTACAAAATCTCCAATCTGATACGTTTCCTTTGGAAATACTACCACAGTATTTTGTGTGGACCTACCACTCCACTGGGTGTCAAACTTTTTCGATGTTTTTTCAACCAATACACAAACGGTTTTACCCATGTATTCGGCAGTACGAAATTGACTGTGCTCTCTTTGTTTTGCTATGATTTCACTAAGCCTTCTTTGCTTAACAGTTTCGGGAACATCATCTTCTATTTTTTTAGCGGCTAATGTTCCAGGGCGTTCTGAATAGGCATACATATATCCAAAATGATATTTTACATAGTCCATAAGCGCTAAAGTTTCCTGATGATCCGTCTCAGTTTCTGTAGGAAACCCTGCGATCATATCTTGAGAAATACTACAGTCGGGTATGATTTCTCGAATGGAATCAATTAGCTTGAAGTATTCTTCCCGAGTATGTTGACGATTCATCTTCTTTAAAATTCCGTTACTTCCTGATTGAACGGGTAGATGGATGTGTTTACATATGTTGTCATATTTATTCATGACCTGAAGAACATCCACAGACATGTCTTGAGGATTGGATGTTGAAAAACGAATCCGGATTTTCGGGTGTGCTTCGGCTACAAGTCCCAACAGGGTTTCAAATCCGATGGCTGTTTTTTGCTGTAAGGGAGTTGCTTTTTCTAAATCTTTTTTTAGTCCTCCGCCATACCATAAATAGCTGTCTACATTTTGACCCAACAAGGTAATTTCTTTGTATCCTTTAGCGGCTAAGTCATCGACTTCTTTCAGGATGCTCTTGGGATCTCTACTTCGTTCTCTACCCCGAGTGAAAGGAACTACACAGAAAGTACACATGTTATCACAGCCTCTTGTTATGGAAACAAAAGCAGAAACACCATTCGAGTTTAATCGAACCGGAGCAATATCTCCATAGGTCTCTTCTTTGGATAAGATGACATTAACGGCTTCTCTTTGATTGGCAACTTCTTGAAGTAAGTTCGGAATGTCTTTATAGGCATCAGGACCTACAACTAAGTCAACTATTTTTTCTTCCTCCAAGAACTTGTGCTTTAGACGTTCAGCCATGCAGCCTAAAACACCGACAGTCATTTTTGATTTATTTTTTTTTAATGAATTAAAATATTCAAGTCGCTTGCGAACGGTCAACTCTGCTTTTTCTCTGATGGAGCAAGTGTTTACCAAGACTAAGGAAGCATCATCTAAAACATCGGTTATACTATAGCCCTCATCATTCAAGATGGAGGCAACCACTTCGCTATCTGCAAAATTCATCTGGCACCCATAACTTTCGATATAGGCTTTCTTCTTGGAAGTTTTATTCTCAACTACATCAAATGTAATAGGAGTTCCCTCATGATCTAAAGGGTTTTTCTTCAGCGAATCTATTTCTTTTACCGACATGATGTTACTCTATATTCTTTTTCAAAATTTCCAAACAAAATTACAAAAAAACCAAAGCATATTGACATTTTGTCATGTCTATTCCTGCGCTGGATGATTTGAGTGTTTGAAATTAGAGCAAAATCGTATTAATGGGGAAGCTTATTCCTCACCAGACCGTAAATCCAGGTGCCTACCATTGCAAAAAAGAGTACAATAAGAATTGGAAAAAAACCGGCTCCTATCAGCGTAAATATAGGGCCAGGACAAGCACCTGTTAATCCCCAGCCTAAACCAAAGATTATTCCTCCCAACATATAGCGATAAAAACTTTTGTCTTTATCTGGAATACGAATGGATTCCCCAAAGACTGATTTTAGTTTGAATCTTTTGATAAGTTGTATCAGGATAACGCCAAAGAATAATGCGGACCCAATAATTCCATACATGTGAAACGACTGGAATTGAAACATTTCATAGATCCGAAACCAAGAAGCAGCCTCCGATTTGAACATGATAATTCCGAAAAGAATACCGATAAAAAGAAAATAGAGTTGTCTCATGATTAAAGGAAATAAGGAAGTAAAAAATGATTCATTAATAAGCCGCCAATAAAAAATCCAATTACGGCAAATAGCGAAACTAATTGAAGATTACTTAATCCAGTTATGGCATGGCCCGAAGTACAACCCCCTGCATATCGAGCGCCAAAACCTACAAGAAACCCCCCGAGTGAAAGGGACAAAATTACTTTAGGATTTGTAAGTGCTTGCAGGCTAAATAATTCTTCTGGCATATAGGCAGCGCCTGCGCTTTTAATATTGAATTGATGAAGCTGATTAATTGTGTCTGGGTTGAGTTGAACAATCGCTTCATTGGATAACCAGTTTGCACCCATCCAGCCTCCTATGATGGCACCCAAGGCTACAAACAAATTCCATTGTTGTGTCTTCCAGTCGAAGTTAAAAAAACGACTAGTTTTCCCGGCTCCACAGAGGGTACATAGGGTTCTTAGGTTTGAAGACATTCCAAAATTTTTACCAAAAAAAAGTAATAAAAACAATACAAAAGCAATCATAGGCCCACCAATATACCAAGGCCAGGGTTTAAAAATCCATTCCATTAAAAAAAGTATATTTTATCAAATAATTATAGTGTTGATGGGCAAACATATTTGGTGACTTTCATGCCTCCTTCTTTGATGGCAGCAAATCCCCCACGTACATCTATCAAGTTGTGAATCCCTCTACTTTTTAAAATTGAGGCGGCAATCATACTTCTATACCCTCCTGCACAATGAATGTAAAAATCACCTTTTGTTGGAAATTCACTCATGTGATTGTTTAAAAAATCTAGGGGCGTAGAATGCGCGTCTACAAGATGTTCTGATGCGTATTCCCCTGGTTTACGAACATCGAAAATAGTCAAGTTTTCTTTTTCTGCTATGGGCTTAAACGATTTAACCTCTATACCTTCAACGGTATCAACTGTTTTATTGGCTTTTGACCAGTTGTTCATTCCACCTTTGAGATATCCTAGGGTATTGTCAAAACCAACGCGAGCTAGCCGTGTTACTGTTTCTTCTTCTCTTCCTTCAGGCGTGATTAATAAAATAGGTTGTTTGACATTTCCAATCATAGCCCCTACCCATGGTGCAAAGCTACCCTCTATTCCTATGAAAATGGATTGCGGAACATGCCCTCTCGCAAAATCATCTTGATGTCTAACGTCTAAAACAATAGCACCTGTTTCATTTGCAGCAGCTTCAAATGCTTCAGGAGACAAGGGTCTGGTGCCTGATTCAATGACCGTTCCAATGTCTTCATATCCTTCTTTATTCATTTTTACATTTAAAGGAAAATATTGCGGAGGAGGGAGTAAACCCTCTGTTACTTCTTTAATGAATTCTTCTTTAGTCATGTCTGCACGAAGAGCATAATTTGTTTTCTTTTGATCTCCTAGGGTTCCGACGGTTTCCTTGCTGAGATTTTTACCACAAGCTGAACCCGCTCCGTGTGCTGGATAAACAAGAAGATCATCGGCCAAAGGCATGATTTTTTTCCGCAAACTTTCATAGAGAATACCAGCCAAATCTTCTTGAGTCATCTCAGCTGCTTTTTGTGCTAAATCAGGACGCCCCACATCTCCCAGAAACAGTGTGTCTCCACTAAAAATAGCAATGTTTTTTTTGGAAACATCACTCAATAAATAGCTAGTGCTTTCCATGGTATGTCCTGGAGTGTGTAATACCGTTAAGCTTAGGTCTCCGATTTTAAATTCTTGTTGATCTTTTGCAATTAAAGATTCAAAACGGGTTTGAGCCATAGGACCATAAACAATAGTTGCTCCAGTTTCTTTGGCAAGTGTAACATGTCCACTTACAAAATCTGCGTGAAAATGGGTTTCAAAAATATATTTAATAGTGGCCTTATTTTTTTTTGCTTTTTCGATGTATGGAGCCACTTCCCTTAGAGGATCAATAATAGCGGCTTCGCCCTTGCTTTCAATGTAGTAGGCCCCTTGGGAGAGACATCCCGTATAAATTTGTTCAACGATCATGTTTTTTTTGTAAAATTATAAATTCTCAATTATTTTATTTGTCATATTAGTCACACTTGCATTCAAGAATTGCGCTGTTGGCTTAATTTTTTTTGGAGAGGAGTTTTTTTGCAAATTCCATCAAAACTGTCCGTTGCGTCCCCTGAGGTGATAAATAAGTTTTGTTTTTTTAATGCTTTAATGATGTTACTTTTTAAAATAACATCTCTTGCAGGTCCTATTGCGCCTACAAACATGACACGTATTCCTTTTTTTTGTAAAGATAAAATTAGTTCAGTCAGTTGTTCTGCTGCCGAACTATCTATGTAATTTATAGAGCGCCCATTAATGATAAAACCTTTAATTTTTTCTGGATTTTTATTAACTTCCTCGTTCACTAATTGTTTGAAATATTGAAAATTTCCAAAGAAAAGCTGCGCATCAAATCTCAAGATGACTAAATCTTCTCTTGTAACAACTTCATCAGGAAAACGATGAATATTTTTGAAATAGTTGGTGGTTCCAATTCGACCTAAAAAAGCAAAGTGTGGTTTTGAATTTCGATATACTAACAAAAGAAGTGAAAGTAAAATACCCAATAAAATACCTTCAGTAATACCAACAAAAAGGGTAAGAAAAAAGGTGAACAATAAGACTAAAAATTCATCTTTAGCACTTTTATAGAGCCGAATGGCATAATTAATATTGATCAAATTGACGATAGCTACCATAATAATTGCGGCAAGAATCGCCTTTGGTAAATAAAAAAACCAATGTGTAAAAAAACTTAACACTACGGCGATGATGGCAGCTGAAATTAAAGGGGAGATACCCGTTTTGGCACCTGCTTGATCATTGACGGCAGTTCTGGAAAAGCCTCCTGTGGTGGGATAGGATTGAAACAAGGAACCGATAATGTTGGAAGCGCCCAAAGCAATAAGTTCTTGATTGGGATTTACCTCGTAGTTTTTATGCTTTTCTTCAATTGCTTTGGCAACTGAAATGGCTTCCATAAATGCAACTAAGGCTAAGGTTAGTGCAGTAGAAAAAAGGATTTCAATATTTTGCCAATTTAAATTAGGGAGACTAAAAACAGGAAGTCCCTCAGGAATTAAACCCACAACGGCTACCCCGTTTTCGTTTTGTTTTGATAAATAAACCCAGGCTATTCCCAAAGTGACAATGATTAATGAAGCAGGAATTTTTCTGTTCCATTTTTTGATAATTAATAAGAGCGCAATACCTGCAAGGCCAATAGTAAGGGTAGGGAGATGAACTGGGGAATTACTTTCCGAGATAGACCCAATAACATGTTGGAGTTTGTTGCTTTGTGGAATTGTAATTCCCAAAAGATGTTTTAATTGACTTAGGCCAATAATGATTGCTGCGGCGGAAGTAAAACCATTGATGACAGGCTTTGATAAAAAAGCAACCATAAACCCCATTCGAAAAAGACCCATAAGAAATTGTATAACTCCCATTAGTAATGCCAGAAGAATTGCCATTTGAATGTATTGGTCAGGAGACGCAATAGATAATGCACCCAGCCCAGCAGCCACAAGAAGAGAGTCCATTGCAACGGGCCCTACGGCCAATTGTCTTGAGGTTCCCATAAGGGCATAAACGATTTGTGGGGTTAAAGCAGCATAAAGTCCATAGATGGGGGGTAACCCAGCAATTAAAGCATACGCCATTCCTTGAGGAATTAATAAAATCGCAACGGTTACTCCCGCAACAAGATCATCTTTCAAGTAGGCTTTCCTGTATGAAGGAATCCATTTTAATATTGGAAAAAACTGTTTCAGACTTTTATAATTTGAAACAAAAATACTACAGTTTAAGTCAATAAGGGTAACATTTGTTACAGGGACAATTTTCAGGGATTTATTTGAATCGTATTTCTGCCTAAATAGAGCGTTCCATTTTTCTCCATTTTTTTGAGTAATCTGGAAATTACAACTCTTGAAGAATTTAAATCGGTCGCAATTTCAAGATGGGTAATTTTTAGAGTTTTATTTTTTAGCAATAAAACTTTTTCATTCAGGTAGCGTTCCAATCTTTCGTCTAATTTTAAAAAAGTGACGGAGTCAACGGCTTTTAATAATTCATTTAAACGACTTTGAAAATTATTAAAAATAAAAACACGCCACGATTTATATTGTGATAACCACCGATCCATGTAGTTCGAAGGAATCATGATGAGGGTGGTGTCGATTTCACAAATTGCTCGAATTTCACTCTTAGTATTTTCCATACAACAGTTCAAAGTCATTGCACAGGTATTTCCATAATCAACAAAATAAAGTAATAATTCATCTCCATTTTCATCCTCTCGAACCACTTTTACAGAGCCTTTTACAATGAGCGGTATAAATTTAATTTGTTCTCCCAAGTCAACCAAAATATCTCCCTTTTTCACCTCCCTAATCGTGCCGATATTTTCTATTTCAGCCAGTAAATTTGCTTCAAAAACGGGTATGATAGTATCAAGATTCATTTTTTTTTCATTTATAAATGAGTATTTAAATATAGCGATTTTTTAATAAAAAAATGATTTAGTTAATAGCTAAAAAAGTGTTTAATTTTAAAGAACCTGAATTTAAAATTTGATAGTTCCAAAAAAACTTAACTACTTTTGCTTCCAAATAAAATTCAATATGGCCAAAAATTTAGTAATCGTAGAGTCCCCTGCAAAAGCGAAAACCATTGAGAAATTTTTGGGGAAAGATTTTAAAGTTGCTTCTAGTTTTGGACATATAGCCGATCTTCCTTCCAAGGAACTTGGCGTTAGTTTAGATGGAGATTTTACTCCTAATTATGTTGTCAGCAGTGATAAGAAGAAGTTGGTTAATGAGTTGAAGAGTTTGGCAAAAAAATCTGAAACGGTTTGGTTGGCCAGTGACGAAGATCGTGAAGGAGAGGCTATTGCTTGGCATTTGGCGAACACGCTAAAACTAAACGAAGACAACTCTAAGCGAATTGTTTTTTCTGAGATTACCAAAAATGCTATTTTAAAAGCGATAGAAACTCCACGTACAATTAATTATGATTTAGTAAATGCGCAACAGGCACGAAGAATCTTAGATCGTTTAGTAGGATATGAGTTATCACCTGTTTTATGGAGAAAAGTTAAGGGGGGTCTTTCTGCTGGAAGGGTCCAGTCTGTTGCAGTTCGTTTAATTGTAGATCAAGAACGTGCTATCAGAAATTTCTCACCTGAGCAGAGTTACAAAACACAAGCTTTATTTGAGACTCAATCAAAAAAACAGATTCCTACTCAATTGCTTAAGTCTTTTGAAGATAGTGATGGAGCAAATGCTTTTCTTCAGCAAAATATTAATGCAAAATTTAAAGTTGGTGATATTAAAAAGAAACCCGCCAAGAAAAGTCCGGCGGCTCCATTTACAACCTCTACACTTCAACAAGAAGCCTCAAGAAAATTATATTTTTCTGTGAGTAAAACCATGACCTTGGCGCAACGTCTTTATGAGGCTGGTCATATCACTTACATGAGAACTGATAGTGTAAATCTATCTCAAGAGGCGCAGAAAAATATTGCTTCGCAAATAAATTCGGCCTATGGTAATGAATATCTAAAGCCAAGGAGTTATAAAACTAAAAATAAAGGTGCACAAGAGGCGCATGAGGCCATCCGCCCTACTGATTTTTCAAAAGCTAAATTAAATATTGATCATGATCAGGCACGTTTGTACGAATTAATATGGCGAAGAACGGTTGCCTCCCAAATGAGTGATGCACTTTTAGAACGCACGCAGGTTATTGTTAATGCGAATACACACAAAGAATTTTTTACAGGAAAAGGGGAAGTAATTACTTTTGATGGATTTTTGAAATTATATTTGGAAGGTGTTGATGACGATGATAGTGAAGTGAGTGGGATGCTACCTAAAGTAGTTGTTGGCGACGAACTCCATCTCAATAAAATGACAGCAACTCAACGATATACGCGACCCCCTTATCGTTATTCTGAAGCTTCTTTGGTAAAGAAAATGGAAGAATTGGGAATTGGAAGACCCTCTACTTATGCTCCCACGATTTCTACCGTTCAAAACAGAAAATATGTTGAAAAAGGTTCCTCTGAAGGAGATTCACGTTCCTATCAACAAATAGTTTTAGAGCAGAATACAATCCGAAAAGAGCAATTGACAGAAATGGTGGGTGCCGATAAAGGGAAATTGATTCCTACAGATATTGGTATGATTGTTAATGACTTTTTGGTGGACAATTTTGAAAATATTTTGGATTTTAATTTTACTGCCCAAGTAGAGCAAAGTTTTGATGATATTGCTAGCGGAGGTGAAAACTGGACTGAAATGTTAAAGTCCTTTTATGATAAGTTCCATCCTATTGTAGAAGATGTTAAAGAAAATGCTCAGCGAGAATCAGGGGAACGTGTACTTGGGGTTGACCCCGGCTCTGGGCGATCGGTTAAAGTGCGTCTTGGGAAATTTGGACCCATGGCACAAATAGGTGATCCAGAAGATGAAGAAAAACCAATTTATGCAAGTTTAGGCCCTAATCAGCAATTAGAAAGCATAACGTATGATGAGGTGATGCAGCTTTTTGAAATGCCAAAAACGCTTGGTGAGTTTGAAGATCTAGAAATCCTTGTAAACAATGGACGTTTTGGTCCTTTTGTAAAACACAATGATATTTTTATTTCTCTCCCAAAAGGAATGTTGGCTACTGAGGTGGATTTAGATACAGCAATTACTTTAATTAAAGAAAAGCAAAAAGCGGACGCACCTGTATATGTTCATAACGATCTTCCGGTAACAAAAGGAGTTGGGCGTTTTGGGCCTTTTTTAAAGTGGAGCGGAATGTTTATCAATGTCAATAAGAAATATGATTTTGATAACTTAAGTGAACAAGATTTTGTCACACTCATTGAAGAAAAAATTCAAAAAGAAAAGGATAAAGTAATTCACGATTGGACAGACGCTGGGATTCGAGTTGAAAAAGCACGATGGGGAAGACACCACATTATTAGAGGTAAGCAAAAAGTTGAAATAGGGAAAGATATTGACGCTACTCAATTAACAATTGAAACTGCTGAAAAGTATCTTGGAAAACCTAAGACAAAGAAAAAAAAGACTAAAAAAGGATGAGTTTAGAATTACTTGTTCCCATTGAAAATGAAACTTTAGTTGGCTTAAGTTTATTGCCAAAACAAATTATTGGAAAAAATATAAGTATTCATTCCGAAGCCAATGGACTTCCTGAACTCAAAGGATTACAAATTGTTTTAATTGGTTTGAGTGAATATCGCAATAGTTTTTATGCCAATACCACCTACAATGTAAACCAATTTAGAAAAGTATTCTACGAATTGTATCCCGGTAACTGGAATTTAAAAATCGCAGATCTTGGAGATTTACCCAATGGTGAAAAAGTAGAGGATACGTATTTCGCTGTAAAAGAAATTGGTATTCATTTAAAGCAAATGAATATCATCCCTGTTTTTATTGGGGGAAGTCATGATTTGCTTTTTCCTTTATATCAAGTCTTTCAAAAGTTTAACCAGTTGGTAAATGTTGTTTCAATAGATCGATCCTATGATTTTTCTCAAGAGGATGAGTTAATATCTGGACGATCCTATATGAGTCGGATTATTATGGACAAACCCAATGTTTTAAATAATTATACCAATATTGGTTTCCAAACCTATTATTGTGCGCTTGAAGAAAAGGATCTTATGGGAAAACTGTATTTTGATGGGGTTCGTTTGGGTCAAGTACTGGATAATCCCTCACTAACAGAACCTATATTTAGGGATGCAGATATCGTTGGTTTTGACATGAAATGCCTTTCTTGGCAGGCCATTGCCGACCCGTTAAAAGGCCAGCCAAACGGAATGGATTCAAGAACAATTTGTGGATTGACACGCTATGCCGGAATTAGCGATCGAATAAGTTTTATGGGAATTTTTGAAATACCTTCAACACCAATGACGCACCAACTGTTGGCACAAATGGTATGGTATTTTATTGAAGGAATTCAGTATCGGTTTGGAGAATATCCTGTTTACACAAATGATTTATCTAAATATTCTGTGACTCTTTCGGATCAAATTATGGTCTTTTACAAAAGCGAAAAAAGTCAACGCTGGTGGATGGAATTAACAAATAATTCACATTTAAATAATAAAATAAAAAGTACGACGTTATTAGCATGCACAGAAAAAGATTATCAAGATGCGATTCACGACAAAATACCCGATCGTTGGTATAACGCCGTAAAGCGATTATAGATTTTTAATGAAGAACAAATCTCCAATTAAAATTAATCTAAATCAAATTGATGGTTTTTAACGTAGTTAGTAAAAAAATAACTAGTTTTATCCTGAACAAAAGCATAAACTAGATTTTAATAAAAATATTAATGAAAAGACTTTTAGTTCTACTGAGTATTTCTCTCCTAATTGTTTCTTGTGGAAACAAGAATAGAGGAGAACTTATCGGTGTCAAACAAAAAAAATGGTTTGGTGAAAAACCCTATGGGATGCAGCTTGTTGAAGGTGGAGCATATATCATGGGTAAGGCAGATGAGGACAATGCTCAACTTCAAAATGCACCCGCACGTACTGTAACCGTTCCTTCATTTTATATTGATGAGACGGAAATAACAAATAGTGAATACCGTCAATTTGTTTATTGGGTAAAAGACTCGATCGCTCTTGCAATGCTTGCTCGAAAAGCGGATGAACTCGAACTGGGGGAAGACAGTAAGGACGGAATCGGCGAATTTGCTTTTCAAGATGCAGACACAACCAAGCTTAATGAGTTTCAAAAATACATGCGCGCCAACTATTATGATGTAAGCGAAGATTTATTTGCAGGTCGTGCATTAAATTGGGATGCTGATTTAAGTTGGAATACAGAAGATTATTATGATCAGGCGTATGCTGAGGTGATGGATTCCTTGTATTTACCTCCTGAACAATGGTATAATGGCGAAATTAAACTGGATGTTTCAAAGCTGGTATATGCTTACACTTGGTTTGATGCAGAAGGAGCAGCAGCAGAATCTAAACGAACTCGGAAACAGTTTATAGATAGAACACCCTTTATCAAAAAAGAAGCAGTTCAAATTTACCCAGATACAACGGTTTGGATAAAGGATTTTGTTTATTCCTATAACGAGCCGATGCATAATGATTATTTTTCTCATCCAGCTTACCAGGATTATCCTGTTGTTGGTGTTTCATGGGGGCAAGCGGTTGCCTTTTGTAATTGGAGAACAAATTTTAAAAATGGATATCAAAGAGAAAAAGGAAAACCTTCCGTAAGTAGGTTTAGATTGCCTAACGAAGGGGAGTGGGAATATGCCGCTCGTGGAGGGATACCCTCAGGAACCTATCCTTGGGGTTCTCCCTATTTATTAAATGATAGAGCATGTTTTTTGGCAAACTTTAAGCCCTTACGTGGCGACTATGCTTCGGATCAGGCGGTGTATACGGTTGAAGCACGATCCTATGAACCAAACGACTATAACCTTTACAATATGGCGGGTAATGTTGCCGAGTGGACAAATTCTTCCTATGATACAGGGGCTTACGAATATGTAGCTTCTCTAAACCCAAACATGTCATTTAGTAATGAAGCTCGAAAAGTAGTTCGTGGTGGATCTTGGAAGGATGTGGCTTATTTTTTAAGAGTCAGTTCAAGAGATTATGAATATTCAGATACTTCCAGAAGTTATATTGGTTTTAGAACAGTTCAGGATTACTTGGGCGTTCAAAAGGTTAAAATCAAATAATTAAAAAATTGATGAATTCTTTCTATATTTAGCATCAAATAATCAATAAATCAAAAAAATCAGTAGAAAATGGATGATAAAATTTTAAACAAACGCCTCAGAAGTAAAGTTGCCATGCATATGTTGTTTGGTCTTGGAGGAGCCGTTGTAATTATTGGAGCACTTTTTAAAATTCTTCACCTTGAAATAGGTCCTATTACAGGGGGACTAGTATTAGGCTTAGGTTTAGGAACTGAAGCGTTAATCTTTACCGTTGCAGCCTTAAATACAGGAGAGATTAAAGAAGAACATAATGACTATGTTAAAAAAATCAAGGGTTCAGGAGCAAAAAAGACTACATCAACTGGAGGGGAAGAAGGTTTGTCTTCTAAAATAGATGCTATTATGGCAGAAGCTAAGTTGGATGTTAAATTAATGAATTCTCTAGCCGATAGTATCAAAGGATTGGAAAGCTCCGCTAAAGCTCTTTCACCGGCAACAGAAGCAATTTCAGCATCACAAACGTATTCTTCAGAATTGGCTAATGCAGCTTCTCATTTGGAACAATTAAATTTAAATTATCAAAACCAACTTGAAAAGTCCAAAGACAACGGAGATTTCAACGATAAGGTGAATGAAAATGCAGAACAACTCAGAGCTCAAATGGAAAGTTTATCAGCGAACCTTGCCGCATTGAATAATGTTTACGGTGGGATGTTGAACGCAATGAATAAAAAATAAGAGATGGCTGGAGCAAAAGAAACCCCCAGGCAGAAGCTTATCAGTTTAATGTATTTGGTATTTATTACCATGCTAGCATTGAATGTGAGTAAAGAAGTTTTGGACGGATTTGGTCAGATGTTCATGAAAATTTCTGATGCAAATGAGCGAGTTTTTGAGAGTAACAACTTGTTATATTCTAATATAGAAGTAAATGCTTCTGAGAAAGGAGGCAAATGGATTGGTCACGACCGAACTGCAAAACAAATTAAAAAGGAGTCTGATACCTTTTTCAATAAAATCGAAAATATAAAAACTAAAATTACCGAGAAGCAAAAACTTAAAGATCCAAATCTTGAAAAATTTGCAGAAATGGATAAAGGGGAAGCGCTTGATGTTATTTGGTTTAAAGAAGGATCCGCAAAAGCTTCGGATGAATTTTTAAGCATGGTAGAGGAATATCGTGGGCATGTGATTAAAGTTTTTGGAAGTCAGTATCCAGCATCAATTGATATGGTTGAGGCTAGATTTTTTATTGGTGATATGAATCGGAATATCAAAAATAAAGACAATATAGATGAACCCTGGTTAGCTGCAAACTTTAAAGGATTTCCTTTAATTTCATCTTTAGCTAAACTAACGATGATGCAAAATGATATTCGTCAAACAGAACACGATGTTTTAACAACCTTGATGGGTAAGGAATTAAAAATGTCATCTACTGTAAACGAATCTAATTACACGAGTCTTTTAATCACTGAAAAAGGAGCTTATTATCAAGGTGAAACTTTTGATGGAAGTGTTATTTTAGGTCGAAAGGGTGGAGCTCAAAACCCAAATTCTGTAGATCTTAAAATAGACGGAAGACCGCTATCTTCAGCTGATTATGAGTTAATACCCGGAGGTATTAAATTAAAAGTTAATGCAGGGTCTCCAGGGGACCATACGATTGAAGGAAATCTTATTTTTCTAAATGAAGGGAGTGAATCTAAAATTTCAGTGAATCAAATGTATTCTGTGATCTCTAAACCAAATTCGGCTGTTATTTCTGCAGACAAAATGAATGTGGTTTATCGTGGAGTTCAAAATCCGATTACGATTTCTATTCCAGGAATTCAAGATAGCAAAATTAAAGCCACTGCCCCGGGACTCAGACGAGTTAAAGGGAGCAAGTATAATTTATTTCCAGGTAAGGGGAGAGAGGTGAAAATTAACGTTTCTGGGACCCTTCCTGATGGTAACAGAGTATCCTCTGTTTCTTCATTTAGAATAAAAGATATACCCAAACCAGCTGGATATTTTAGAGGACAATCAGGTTCTTTTACAATTCCAAAATCAAGTTTAGAGCGAGGCACAGTGGAAGCTAAATTAGAAGACTTTGATTTTGATTTACCACTCCAAACTAAATCTTTCCGTTTTAGAGCTCCTGGGCAACCTAGTGCTGTAATTAAGGGAGATAAGTTGGATAGTAAGGCAATAAGAGCCTTAAGTAGAATTAAAAATGGACAAACAGTAATTATTTCTGACATCGAAGTAATAATTCCTTCAAATCCAAGTTATAAGTTAAAGCAAACGTCACCGATATCCATTACGATAAACTAATAGTTGTCCAAATGAAAAAACAAGTCTTTATTGTCTTATTTACGCTGCTAATTTGTACTGAGCAAAGTCTAGCTCAAAACAATTTATTGAATGCCAAGGTGCCTCAAGAAATTGGATTTCAAAATGCAGAACAACTTGCAGCAAACAATAGTTTACCCATTGCTTACGGTTATGTAGATGATAGAGATGTATTGTGGTCAAAGACGATTTGGGAGACAATTGATTTGGATGAAAGAATTAATTTTCCCTATTATTATCCAACAATTAATAATGGATTTCTTTCCTCTGCAAGACAGTCCTTGTTTAGAGTGCTAATTGATAACATTAAATCGGGGAATATTACTGAAATTTATTCTACCTCATACTTTAATGATAAATTAACAGCAGAAGACTTGGAGGAACGATTAGAGTCTAAAAAACTTTCAGCTATCGGTATAGAAAAATCAAATTCAGGGGAACAAGTTACAGAAGATGATTATGATATCTATAAGATAGAAACAGATAAAGTGGTTCAATACCGGATCAAAGGGACTTGGTATGTCAATAAACGTTTAGGAGAATTAAAATATAGACTTTTAGGGATCGCTCCTGTTGCACCCGATGTATCTACCTTGAGTGAAGGTCCAGCGGCAATGGCAGATGCTTTAGTACCTCTTTTTTGGGTTTGGTTTCCAGATGCGCGAGAGGCTTTAAATAAGAGTCAAGTATTTAATTCTAGAAATTCTTCTCAACCTATTACATTTGATAATATGCTAAACTCTAGACGCTTTAATTCTGTTATTTATCAAGAAGAGAATGTCTACGAAGACCGCGCTGTAAACCAGTATATATATGAGGATGCATTACGTCAATTACTTGAATCTGAGCGAATCAAATCAGTAATTAGAGACTTTGAACAAGATCTTTGGAATAATTAATTTTATTCTTCATACCCATTAAGCGCTTTAGGAAACTTTAGCGCTTTTTTTATGATATTTTTACTATGAAACATTCTATAATTGTAGGTTTTGGACTGGCTGGCTTTCATTACGCACAGCAATTAAAAAAAGATAACAAAGAATTTCTAATTATTGATAAACCCGAAAATAGTGCGAGTAGAAACGCAGCGGGTATTTGTAACCCAACCGTTTTGAAGCGATATACTCTGGCTTGGAAAGGATCTGAGTTTTTAAATTATGCAATGCCAAATTATAAGCGTTTTGAGTCTGAATTCAAAACTACAGTTTTTCATCCTTTACCCATTCATCGGCATTTTTTTTCTGCTGGAGAACAAAATTCATGGGTAGTTGCTTCACAAGAAGAAGGATTGAACCCTTTCTTAGAATCTACTTTCCATACTAAATCATCTGAAGGGATTAGACGAAATTTTGGTTATGGTTCTGTCAAAAATGTGGGTCGTCTTGACATAAGTAGTATGTTAGAAGCTTTTTTAACCACTCTAGATTTTAATCAAAAGCTTGAGGAAAGGTTTGACTATGCAGCATTAGAAATATATAAAGAAAAGGTCGTTTACAAAGGGGTTGAAGCAAAAAATGTAGTCTTTTGTGAAGGCTTTGGTTTAAAAAATAACCCTTGGTTTAATTACTTGCCTTTAATCGGTTCTAAAGGAGAGTATTTAAAAATTAAAGCTCCTAAATTATCTCAAAAGCAAATCATTAAAGGGGGGATTTTTATTAGCCCTATTGGACAAGATTTATTTTGGGTAGGGGCTACATTCAATCCGAACAATAAAGTGAATGAAATTTCTGCTGAGGGGCTTAAGTGGATTCGTAGTAAATTAGAAACTCTTATTGATGCGCCTTATGAAGTTATCCATCACAAAGCTTGTATACGACCGACAGTAAGTGATCGAAGACCTTTGTTGGGTCAGCACCCAGAACATAACAATCTTTATGTATTTAACGGCTTAGGAACACGTGGAGTGCTTATGGCTCCTTTGCTCTCTTGTTGGTTACATGATTTTATCCATCTTAAAAAAGAATTACCCCAAGCAGTAGCGATTAATCGTTTTGAAGCCTATTTTTGCATACCAAATAAATCCTATGTTTAATGCACATAACATCACAGTGAGTTTTGGAGGGGAGACCCTCTTTGATTCTATTTCTTTTCGATTAGGAAAAGGAGATAGGGTAGGATTAATTGGTAAAAATGGCGCAGGAAAATCTACTTTGTTAAAGTTGTTAGCGAAAGAAAATCTTCCTACTTCTGGAACTTTTGCACTAGAAAAAAATTGTCTTATTGGATATCTCCCTCAAGATTTAGATTTTGAAAATGGGCGGACGGTTTTAGAAGAGGCATATCTCGCCTTTGAAGAAATAATAAAAGTAGAGCAACGGCAGGAGGAAATCCATGAAATAATGGAGAAAACTCAAGATTATGAGAGTCAAGCTTACATGAATGTCTTGGATGAACTCACAGAGCTTAATACCCGATATGAAATGATTGGGGGCTATCATTATCAAGCACAAACAGAAAAAATATTACTTGGCTTAGGGTTTTCTATGGACGATTTAAACGCGGCTACCGACACTTTTTCTGGAGGATGGCGTATGCGGATAGAATTAGCAAAACTGTTATTGAAAGAAAATGATATTCTATTATTGGATGAGCCTACCAACCATTTAGATATTGAATCTATTATTTGGCTGGAGCAGTTTCTTAAAAAATATAAAGGAGCATTAGTGATGGTTTCTCACGACAGAATGTTTCTTGACCAAGTGACCAATCGTACCATTGAGATCGTACAACAAAGAATTTTTGATTTTAAAAAATCCTATTCTAAGTACATGTTGCTTAGACATGAATTACGCGCGCAACAACAAGCAGCTCAAAAAAATCAAGAAAAACAAATTCAACAAACTGAAAAGCTGATTGAACGTTTTAGAGCTAAAGCCTCCAAGGCAAGTATGGCGCAATCCCTGATCAAAAAGTTAGATAAAATTGATCGCATTGAGATTGACCCTGAAGAGAATAGAAAAATTAAATTTGAATTTGGTATCTCTCATCAACCAGGTAAAATTATTTTAGAAACCCATAACATATCAAAAGTATATGGTGATAAGCAGGTTCTAAATGAGGTCAATTTGGAGGTAATTAGAGGTGAGAAAATTGCCTTTGTTGGACAAAATGGACAAGGGAAATCAACTTTGGCCAAGATTATAGTGGATGAAATTTCTTTCCACGGGACTGTTAAGCTTGGACACAACGTTCAGTTGGGATATTTTGCTCAAAATCAATCAACCTATTTGGATGGTAAAAAGACAGTTTTAGAATCTGCTGAAGATTCTGCAACGCCCGATAATAGAACAAAAGTTAGAGATTTACTGGGTTCTTTTTTATTCCAAGGGGAAGCCGTTGAGAAAAAAGTATCTGTGCTTTCTGGAGGAGAACGAAACCGATTGGCACTTTGTAAATTATTACTTCAACCTTTCAATGTCTTGATTATGGATGAGCCGACCAATCACTTAGACATTGCTTCAAAAAATGTTTTGAAAGAGGCGTTGCGTAATTTTAAAGGAACTTTAATTTTAGTCTCTCACGACCGTGACTTTGTGCAGGGCTTGTGTGAAAAGGTAGTCTCTTTTAAAGATCGAGAAGTCAAACCTTTTTTAGGAGATATTAATGCTTATTTAGAGTTTCAAAAATTATCCTCCCTAAAGGAACTGGAGAAGAAAACTCCAGTGGCTCGTCAAGAAAAAAAAGAGGTTGACACCACTTCTTTTGAAAAGCAAAAAGAACAACGAGCAACACAACAGAAAGTTGAGAAAGTAGAAAAGAAGATCGCTCGACTTGAAAAAGAGATTAAAGCAATTGATTTCGAATTAGAGATCGAATATGACAAAACCATTGCTCAACCCAATTTTTTTGATAACTATCAGAAAAAAAAGAAAGAGCTGGAGCAATTGATGGAAACTTGGGAATTACTCCAATCTGCTCAAGAATAATATGGGCTCAATGGAAGAACATTTTTTTCAGTGTCCCTATTGCTGGGAAACCATATCAATGCTTTTTGATACTAGCCTACATCAAAGTGAATATGTTGAGGACTGTGAAGTTTGCTGTCATCCCATCGAAGTAAGTTATCAAAAAGGAGAAGACGGTTCCATTTTAATTGAAGCGTCTTGATTTATATCGCTTGTAAATAGCGTTCTGCATCAAGCGCTGCCATACAACCCGTTCCAGCTGCAGTAACAGCTTGACGATATTCTTTATCTTGAACATCTCCAGAAGCAAAAACACCGGGTAAATTAGTTTCTGTGGTTTTTCCTTTGGTGATTAAATATCCTGCATCATCCATGTCCAATTGACCTTTAAAAATTTCGGTATTTGGTTTATGACCGATGGCAATAAATAATCCCGTAATTGGGATTTCCTCTAGGGTACCAGTTTTGTTGTTTTTCATTCGCAAGCCCTCAACAACTTGTTCCCCCAAAACTTCATCGATCTCTGTGTTATAACGTAAGTCGATATTTGAGGTGTTTGTCACTCGATGTTGCATTGCTTTTGATGCTCTCATTTCGTCTTTACGAACTAACATGGTTACTTTAGAACAGATTTTAGCTAAATAGGTTGCTTCTTCAGCGGCCGTGTCTCCACCTCCTACAATAGCAACTTCTTGTCCTTTGTAAAAGAATCCGTCACAAACGGCGCATGCAGATACCCCTCCCCCTCTAAGGCGTTGTTCACTGGGAAGACCCAAATACTTTGCGGTTGCTCCTGTACTAATAATAATAGATTGCGCTTGAATTTCTGTGCCGTCTTCAGTGAAAGCTTTATGCATTTCTCCTTTTTGAGTAGCAAATACTACTTTATTTATGAAACCGATGCGAACTTCAGTACCAAAGCGTTCTGCTTGCTCTTGTAATTGTACCATCATTGTTGGGCCATCAATCCCTTGAGGATAGCCTGGAAAATTATCAACTTCAGTGGTAGTGGTAAGTTGACCTCCGGGTTCCATTCCTGTATAAAGAACCGGTTTTAAATCAGCACGAGCTGCATATATTGCTGCGGTATACCCTGCAGGTCCGCTTCCAATAATTAAAGTTTTTAGCGTTTCCATTGATTTTAATATTTTGTCCAAATGTAAAGGATATAATTAAGCCGTATCTTCGTTTTTCATCAGATTTATTAATAAACTTATCAATGATTTCTTTTTCGAAGTTTGTTTTTCCAATTTTACTTTTATTGGTAGCCTGTCAAAAGCCAAAGGAGAAAACAGTTGACGAGATTATTCAAAAAGCGATTCAAAATTCTGGATTTGATACTGCTCGTTTCACTGTTGATTTTGATTTTAGGGATTATCATTATGTATTAACACGAAGACCTTCTTTTTATTCTTTCTCTAGATTAACATTTCAAAAGGAAATTGAAGTTCAAGATGTAATGACATCAAAAGAACCTTTAAAGCGATATTTGAATGGTATTTCCACTCAACTTTCAGATAGTATTCAAGGGGTATATTCTAATTCGCTAAACTCCGTAATGTATTTTTTTCAGCTTCCAAAACCCCTTAAAGACGGTGCCGTGATAAAAAAACTCATGCGTTCTGTTGAAATAGATGGAAATTTCTATTGGACCATTAAAGTAATTTTCAAAGAAGACGGTGGAGGTAAAGATTTTCAGGATGAATACCGCTATTGGATCAATCAAGAAACTTATGAAATTGACTTTCTAGCTTATAATTATTTAACTGACGGGGGAGGTACGCGTTTTCGTCGTGCAATTAATAAAAGAGAAGTTGAAGGAATTTTCTTTCAAGACTATGAGAACTATAAACCTGCCCATAAACTTGAACCCTTAGATAATTTACCCCAGTTATTTCATCAAGGAAATTTGGAGCAAGTTTCTCTGATTGAAAACAAAAACATCAAGGTAACTAAATAAAAAAACGCATGAGAGGGATTTTTTATTTAGTTACTAGGAATAGCTTTTTGTTGCGAAACCACCCAATTTTTACACTCTTCAAAAGTTTCAAAAAGATGTTCATCAGGAATTAATTTACCAATAATCCGTATGCTTTTCATCAAGTATTTGGGTTGTGATTTTACCCCTACCATATAACATGTTATTTTTCTTTGACTTAATTCCATTAGTACATCTTCCAGTGCAAATAATCCAGATTGATCTACATAAGGTACACGATCCATTCGTATGATTACGATACTTGCAGTTGATGGGATTTGTTTTGAAACACTAATAAATTCAGAGGTAAATCCAAAAAACAAAGGTCCGTTGAGGTGCTTGATAAACACATTTTCTAAAAAAGTATTACTTAATTTACCCTCATCTTTCCATGCTTTTTCTTTTATGACAGAAGAAACTCTAGCATCTTCTTTGGAGATATCTCCCATTTTTTTCATGAAGAATAAAGCGGCTAAAATTAGTCCTATTCCTACAGCATAAACCAAGTTCCAAAAAACAGAGAGTAGGAGAACAACCACCATTACGATGACTTCTGTTTTTGGAATTTTATTTAAGGCATTCAGCCCTTTATAATCAAGGACACCAATTCCTACAGTAACTAGAATTCCAGCTAATACAGCAGCGGGGATTTTTGAAGCCAAGGGACTTAGAACGAGAAGGATAATTAAGAGTGCTAAGGAAGCAACCATACCAGAAATTTTAGTTTTTCCTCCTGATTGAATATTTACAACGGTTCTAATGGTCGCTCCAGCTCCAGGAATTCCCCCAAAAAGGGATCCTATGGAGTTTCCAATTCCTTGACCAATTAATTCCTTGTTTGGAAGATGTCTAGTTTTGGTGAGGTTGTCTGCAACCACAGAGGTGAGCAAGGAGTCGATGGCACCTAATAATGCCAAAGTAATGGCTGTGCCAATGTAGGGGATGATCTGTAGAAAACTAAATTCAGAAAAAATACCCAGCTGAAGTTTGGGAAAGCCCACAGGGATCTGTTGAATAGGTAGGTAGTCGATATTGAAACCTACTGCAATTCCAGTGACTATAAACAAGGCAACTAGAGTGCTTGGGATTGCTGTGTTTATTTTTTTAAAACCATAAATGATAAAAACAGTACTTATTGCGAGTATTACTTCAATCCACTTGATTCCCTCCAAAGCTCTTGGAAGTGTTTTGATGGTTCCAATGACTCCAGAAGCATTGTTCTTTGCCAAACTTTTGGCTTCTTCATAAATTGTAGATTCATTTACTTCTCCTGCTCTTTTTATGGTTTCTTCGAAGTTTTCTAAAACTAAAAGCCCTTCTTTGGATTCATCTAGAAGGATTTTTTCAAGAAGTATTTCTTCAGCAAGAGGTTTGAATTGTTCAATATATTCTTGATCATTTTTTGTTTCGTATCCTAAAATGGGTAAACACTGGGTGATTAAAATAATAACTCCAATAGCCGTCATAAAACCAGAAACTACAGGATAAGGGATGTATTTTATGTATTTTCCAAAACCAAAAAGGCCCAGAAGAATTTGAAAGAGACCACTCAATAAAAATACAGTTAGAATATAAGGTAGGGCTTGTTCAAGAGACCCGTTGTTGGCGGCAATAATTGAAGCAATGACCACCATGCTTACTGCGGTCATGGGCGCTGTGGGGCCAGAAATTTGTGTTGGTGTTCCCCCAAATAAAGCAGCAAAAAAACTGAGAAAAATAGCGCCATAAAGTCCAGCACTTGGTCCTAATCCTGAACTGACTCCAAACGCTAATGCGAGGGGAAGTGCCACGATACCTGCAGTTAAACCTCCTAAAAGGTCTCCTTTAATGTTTGAAAATAAATTTTTCATAAATAAGATTATTCCTGTAACAGGATAGTTAAAATTAAATTTAAAATGGGTACTCTAAAAATAATTAGGCTTCGGGGGGGGGATTGAAACGCAATACAAGAATGGATTGATAGCTTTTGTCAAGACTACATATTAAAGTTGATGAAAACGGTAAGTTCAACATGATAAAAGCATCAGATGATTCAAATATTTTTGAATCCAACTTTTTTTCTTCAGTTTCATTTTCGTTTTCTGAGGTCATGAATTCAACTGATGTTTCAACGGTATCAAAATATAAAATAGTGATGCTTGGGATTAACAATCCAAAACATAAGTGCACTAGTAAAAAGAGTGACAAAATTTTTTTCACACAATTTTATTTTCAACAATATACGAACTATTTAAAGGTATTAAAAGAAATTGTTTTTAACGAGGTAATATTTTAAAAGAAGCCTTAAATTTACAATTCGCAAAATTTTATAGGATGATTAATAAATCAAACACAACTTCACTTGCTTACAAAGCACCCGGTAGTTTTGAGGAAACACGTTATGAAAAATTACATAATGTAATTGTTGAATCCTCCACAGCAGGGTCAATCAAAATAGCACATACCATTGCGGAGTTAATAGCTCAAAAAAAGGTTCAAAATGAAATGTGTGTTTTAGGTCTTGCCACAGGGTCAAGTCCATTAAGTGTTTACAGAGAGTTGGTTCGGTTGCATAAAGAAGAGGGCTTAAGCTTTCAAAATGTAATCACCTTCAATCTAGACGAGTATTTTCCTCTATCGAAAGACGATGTTCAGAGTTATCATTATTTCATGCACTCAAATTTATTTGATCATGTCGATATAAAGGCTGAGAATATTCACATTCCCGATGGAGAAGTTACTCACGAAGAAGTGAGAAATTCTTGTATTGCTTATGAGAAAAAAATTAAGGAAGTTGGTGGCATTGACTTACAAATTTTAGGAATTGGTAGAACAGGGCATATAGGATTCAACGAGCCAGGATCACATTTAAATTCCCAAACACGTACCATTACTTTAGATCATCTTACGCGTTTTGATGCTGCCCCTGCATTTCAAGGAATTGAAAATGTTCCAAGGAAGGCGGTTACTATGGGGATTCAAACCATTCTCAGTGCGAAAAGAATTTTGTTAATGGCTTGGGGTTCTTACAAAGCTGAAATCATTCAAAAAGCAATTGAGGGTGATGCCTCTGCCATGATTCCCACAACCTATTTACAGCATCATAAAAATACCACGCTGGTGTTAGATGAGGAAGCGGCAGCAGAGTTGACGAGAATAAAAACTCCTTGGTTAGTGAGTACTTGTGAATGGAACGAAGCGAATCGTTCAAGAGCCATAGCTTGGCTATGTGAGACCACCGCTAAGTCCATTCTGAAATTGACAGATGAAGACTACAATCAACACGGAATGTCGGATTTATTAGCACTACACGGAAGTGCTTATGATTTAAATATTGAAATGTTCAATCGCTTGCAGCGTTCCATAACGGGGTGGCCCGGAGGGAAACCCAATGCAGATGATCAATATAGACCCGAACGTGCGCAGCCGCATCCGAAACGGGTGATTATTTTTAGTCCCCACCCCGACGACGATGTGATCTCAATGGGAGGAACATTCGATCGTTTGGTGTCCCAAGGACATGAAGTACATGTGGTTTATCAAACGTCTGGAAATATAGCAGTATCCGATCAGGATGCACTCAAATACCTAGAGGTAGCCTCTGATTTTATTGAGGCTAAATCAGATTCTGCGATTGAGACATTAAACAAGGCCTTTTTAGAAACCACCTCCAATCAGCCTGCACCAAGGGCTATTTGTGATCTGAAAGGGAGTATCAGAAAAAGAGAGTCTTTGGGAGCAACACGCTATTTTGCTATTCCTGATGAACAGGTTCACTTTATGAATCTTCCTTTTTATGAAACAGGAATGATTGCTAAAAATCCTACTTCCCAAGAGGATGTTGATCTCACTGTCTCCATGATTGAAAAAATAAAGCCCCATCAAATATATGCCGCTGGGGATTTAGCCGATCCTCATGGAACCCATCGTGTCTGTCTAGATGTTGTCTTTTCAGCTCTAGAAATACTCAAACCTCAATCTTTTATGAAGGATTGTTGGGTGTGGTTGTATAGAGGCGCTTGGCATGAATGGGATATTCATGAAATTGAAATGGCCGTTCCCATGAGTCCGGATCAAGTTTTACGTAAACGTAAAGCTATTTTTTATCATCAATCACAAAAAGATGGAGTCATGTTTCAAGGAAATGATCATCGAGAGTTTTGGGTAAGAGCGGAAGAACGAAACGCTGCCACAGCGCAAAAATATCAAGCCATGGGACTTGCAGAGTATGCTGCAATGGAGGCTTTTAAACGCTATTTTTTTTAACGCTTTATTAAGGCTTGAATGTCGTAATCATAGGAGGCTCTTAAATAGTTTATTTTTCCGAGTGAGTCTAAAAAGTAACTCTTACGAATTTTATTCAAAGACAAACCGGTTTCCATTTCTACCGCTTGATTGATTATTAGGCTGATTCTTCCTTCGTGATTCACTTGTGTAGCGTGTAATTTGAATGTTTTAGGATCGAAAAAGTAATGCCAGATATCGTTTGGATTGCCTTCTGGATAGGTGACTTTTAGTGCATGTAAAGGCAGGCTGTCTAAGAGGTTGATTTTCCCTTGATATTCATGTTTTGCTCCTAAATCCAGTAATTTATAGGGTTGCCAAAATACATACAAAGCAGCATTGGCCTCTTGACGAGCTTGTTCTAATTTAAGTGAGTCCAAAACTTCCACTTTTCCTTTGAATAATTGTATTTTATTTTTATCAGTGATTGATTTGTATGAGACACCTAATTTTTCCCATTCCATTTGGGTGCTGCTCGGTTCAAATGAATGCGATATTTTTTTTATACTTCTCCGTTCAACATCCCCGTTGGGATAATATAAAATAGTTTCCTTTAGGTAGCTGATTTTAGCCACCTCATTCCATGCGTCCAATCCACCATGAGCAGCAATACTTTTTTCGATTAATAATAATGCATCCATTTTTTTTGAGCAATTCCATTGTACGGTACAAAAACATATGATGAGTATCATCAGTTGAGATTTATTAAAAAATGAATAGAGATTCAATTAATTTGTATTTTAGTTAAAAATAAAAGTATTATGTCAAAGTTTAAATCAGCCTCTATAAAATTAATCTTTTTACTTTTCTTGCCCCTCACGACACTTCAGGCTCAGCAAAAATTTTCAAAAAGACAAATACAACAAATAAAAAGCGCAACATTAAAAAAGGTAGAAGACCGGCATAAGAACACCCAAGTCATGATTGACAAAGTATTCAGTTTTGCTGAATTGGGATTTCAAGAGTATGAATCCTCAGCCTATCTAACGGGTGTTTTAGAGGAGGCTGGTTTTACAATTGAGAAAGGTATTTCAGGAATTCCAACGGCTTGGATGGCACGTTGGAGCCATGGCGAAGGTCCTGTTATTGCACTTGGAAGTGATGTAGATTGTATACCCAAAGCCTCGCAATACCCAGGAGTTACTTTTCATAAGCCCATGGTTGAGGGAGCCCCCGGTCACGGTGAGGGGCACAATTCGGGTATCCCTGTTATTATCACAGCTGCATTAACCCTACAAGAACAAATGAAATCCAATGATATGGTTGGAACCTTGGTAGTTTGGCCTGGAATTGCCGAAGAGTTAGTTGCCTCAAAAGCATGGTATGTTAGGGACGGTTATTTTGATAAAATTGATATGTGTATTTTCACTCATGTGAGCAGTAATCTATCGGTTTCTTATGGACAAGCAACGGGAACAGGTTTGATTTCGGTAGAATACACCTTTGATGGAGAAGCGGCGCATTCAGCGGGCTCTCCTTGGAGGGGTCGAAGTGCTCTAGACGCCGCAGAGCTAATGAATGTAGGTTGGAATTACAAACGAGAACATTTACATCCATTGAAACGGTCACATTCTATTTTTACGGACGCTGGAGATCAACCCAATGTAGTTCCTTCAAAAGCATCGATTTGGTATTATTTTAGAGATATTACCTATGAAGGAATTATGAAGATGTACAATGATGGAAATAATATTGCGGCCGGTGCAGCATTGATGACCGATACTAAAGTAAGCTCAAAAGTTCTTGGAACGGCTTGGCCTAGACATTTCAATAAAGTAATTGCCGAAACGATGGATCTGAATATTGAAAAAGTTGGACTTCCACAATGGTCTGAAGCGGATCAGCAATTAGCAAAAGCCGTACAGAAAGAAGTGAATTCTAAAAATGAGGAGGGTTTAGCTACCGAATTATCGGGTATAGGTAAGCCTCTAAAAATCCCAAAAAGTGGAGGCTCAGATGATATCGGAGATATCTCTTGGACGATCCCTACCGTCACTTTGCGTTTCCCATCAAATATTCCCGGACTTCAAGGACATCACTGGTCTAACGCTATTGCTATGGCTACACCTATAGCGCACAAGGGGGCCACCGCAGGAGCGAAGGTAGTAGCAACAACGGTCATCGATTTTCTGACCAAACCAGCACTTCTATCCAGTGCAAAGGAATATTTTGAAAAGGTTCAAAGTAAAGACACAGAATACAAACCGATGATTACAGTAAAAGATCCTCCACCGATTTATTTGAACGAGGCTATCATGAAGCAATTCAGACCGCAACTTGAAAAGTTTTATTTTGATGAAACGAAATACGACACCTATTTAGAGCAACTTAATATTGAATACCCAACATTAAAGTAGATGAGAAAGTTTTGGATAGTATGGGGTTTTACATTTGTATTTTCAATTCAATTAACTGCTCAAAAAATAGCTGAAAAGTCAGATTCCTTAGCCATAGTTTCTATCCTTTTTAAACAACAAGAGGATTGGAATAAAGGAGATATTGACGCCTTTATGGAAGGGTATTTAAAGTCTGATCAATTGGTTTTTTCGGGTTCTTCGGGTCCCATCTATGGATGGAACGCGACAAAAGAACGTTATAAAAAAAATTACTCCTCTCGTTTATTGATGGGTTCTTTAGCCTTCGATGTGCTAAATTTGATTTCCTTAAGTCCAACTGTAGCTCAATTACAAGGAAAATTTTATCTAACTAGAGAGATCGCAGATAGTAGTGGATTTTTTACACTTACTTGGGTGAAAATCGAAGATCAATGGCTCATTATTTCCGATCATACTTCAGCTTCTGAATAAAAAGATATGCAAAAAAAAATAGGCCTAGTCTTTGGACCCGTTGTATTCGTTTTGATCTTTTTTTTTGGTTCTTTTGAGGGATTATCAAATCAAGGTCAAGCTGTTTTAGCGACCACTTTTTGGATTGCTATTTGGTGGATTACGGAGGCAGTTCCTATTGCAGCCACAGCCCTGCTTCCTATCGTTTTGTTTCCCTTGTCCGGAGGAATGGAATTATCCACAACTACAGCAGCTTTTGGGCACAAATATGTTTTTCTCTATCTGGGGGGGTTCTTAATTGCCATAGGAATCGAAAAATGGAATTTACACAAAAGAATAGCACTTCATATTATTGCTTTTATTGGTTCTGATGTTCGAAAGATCATTTTAGGTTTTATGTTTGCTACTGCCTTTTTATCCATGTGGATTTCCAACACGGCAACTGCAGTAATGATGCTCCCCATTGGAATTGCCATAATTAAGCAATTGAAAGACAATCCCGCTACGGAAGAAGATGAAAATAAAATTTTTGGAAAGGCATTGATGCTTTCCATTGCTTACAGCGCCTCCATTGGTGGAATTGCCACTTTGATAGGAACTCCTCCTAACTTAGTTTTGGCGGGAGTTATAGCAGAAACCTATGGTGTTGAGATTGATTTTTTAAAATGGTTTTTATTTGGTTTTCCTATTTCAATAATACTTTTAGTTTTTTGTTGGATGTATTTAACTCGTTATGCTTTTAAATTCAAGCAAACTGAATTTCCCGGCGGGCTCGATGAAATTAAACGCCTAAAAAAAGAATTAGGTCCTATTTCATATGAAGAGCGTTGGGTAGCTTTTGTTTTTGTTATGGCAGCTTTTTCATGGATTAGTCGCTCTTTTATATTGCAACCTATTTTCCCCGCCCTGGATGACACCATTATTGCGATTACATTTGGATTATTACTTTTTGTCCTTCCTACAAAAAAGAAAAGGGAAGCCATAATTTCTTGGAAAGACACAATCAATTTACCTTGGGGTATTATCATACTTTTTGGAGGCGGAATGGCATTAGCCAAAGCCTTTGAAGTTAGTGGTTTAGCTATTTGGCTAGGAGAGTTAATGACTGGCTTTGGAGGTCTTCCTTTGATTCTGCTTATCCTTTTCTTGGTCATCGCCGTGAATTTTTTAACGGAGATAACCTCTAATGTAGCGACTACAGCCATGTTACTTCCCGTACTGGCACCCTTAGCACTTGAGGTTGGAGTACATCCTTTCGGCCTAATGGTAGGGGCTGCTGTTGCGGCTTCGTGTGCCTTCATGCTCCCTGTTGCAACCCCTCCAAATGCAATTGTTTTTGGTTCTGGATATTTAAGTATTCCCGATATGGTTTCCAAAGGGGTTGTGCTCAACTTTTTTTCCATCCTAATAATTACGATAATGGTATATTCTCTTTTACCCGTGTTATGGGATGTAGATTTAACAAAATTTCCATCAGCATTTATGCCTTAATTTGGGATGATGAAATCAAAATAAGTATTAGGGAAGGGTTCATTTATAAGACTAAAATGCCACCATTCTTTATCATAGGGATTGAACTTATGTTTCATCATAATGCTTCTTAGAAGTTGACGATTTCGAAATTGATTGGAGTTAATCTTTTGAAAAGTAATATGGGAGCGAGGTCCGAAAAAATCCCATTTTCCACCCATATCAAGTTCTTTACCTTTGTTTTCTCCTGTAAGATAAATCAGGGTTAGATCAACCGTACTTCCACGAGTATGTCCACTTTTTTCAGCAATATATCCCAAATCAAAAAGATGATCTTTCTTTAATTTGGGGTAGTATTCTTGCTTTTTTAAAGTGTCTAATGGAAATGTTGTCCACAACATAAAAGCATTGACAGCACGTTGGGGACGATAGGCGTCAAACACTTTCAATCCCAAGCCGCTTGACTTTAGTTGGTCTTGTACTTTTTTTAAAGCGATTGCTAGGGCTTTCGTTCCGATTGCTTGATGAAAAGTATAACCCGAAACAACTTTACCGGTAAAATTTTCAGAAGAAGCATAGCGTAAATCAACAACAAGATTTGGAATAATTTCTTTTAAATAAACAAAGCCTTCGGGAATTTCTTGTGCCGAAATCCCGTAACTAAAAATAAGAGAAAGAAGGATGATTTTAATTTTCAATCGTGATGTCTAATAGTTTTTCTCTAATTTCTAATTTATAAAGCCCCCGCTGATCTCTTGAAGGATAAACACGATTGCTCAAAAAAACAATAAAACTCTTGTCAATCGGATCTACCCAAATAAAAGTACCCGTAAATCCGCTGTGGCCATAACTTTCAGGACTAACCAATTTGGACGGGTAGGTGTCCTCAATTTCAAGGGTAGGTTTGTCAAATCCCAAGCCTCTTCTGTTTTTACTTTCAGGATACGTTCTACGCGTAAAAGTTTCGAGCGTTTGAGGCTTTAATAATGGCATTCCATTAATAGACCCCTTCTGCAAAAAGAGTTGTAATAATGGCGCTATGGAACTCGCATTTGCAAATAAACCTGCATTTCCAGAAATTCCACCCATCATGGCAGCTGCCTCATCATGAACCCACCCTTGAACCAATTGTTTTCTAAAATGTAAATCTATCTCTGTGGGAATAATTTCACTTACAGGAAATTGATTGGCGGGTAAAAAAGTGAGCCGTTTTAATCCTAGCGGAGAGTAAAAGTGAGTGTTTAAAAAGGCATTAAAGGAAATACCACTTAACTGTTGAGTTAGTTTTGGTAATAAAAAAAACCAAAGACCAGAATAT
>Ga0228662_1000040_pt1 | contig 71559 bp, 66 predicted proteins | sample 76DmetaG_FD_183173 | JGI IMG/M metagenome (GOLD analysis project Ga0228662, IMG submission 183173) | Seawater microbial communities from Monterey Bay, California, United States - 76D | ecosystem: Environmental > Aquatic > Marine > Coastal | place: USA: California | collected 2016-11-10
CTAAACCACCTCTTGCAGCATATTCCCACTCTGCTTCTGTTGGAAGTCTATAGTCTGGAACTGTTGTTGGATTTTTCTTACCTTTTAAATAATCATTTTTCTTTTTTGTTCTCCAATTACAAAAAGCCTTTGCTTGCCCCCAAGAAACACCTACTACAGGATAATCTCCATAAGAATGATGGTAAAAATAATCTTGATGCATTGGATCATTATAAGAATAGTTAAAATCTTTAAGCCAGGCTGTTGTATCTGGATAAATGTTTAAAATTTCTGTTTTTAAAAAGTCTTTTCTATTCCCACCTTTTCTGATAGCATTGTCTTTGTCAAACCAAGAATATCTATATTTTAAAAACTCCACATTGAAGGATCTAACACCGTCAACGGCCTTGTCTCTTTGAATGAATAAAGAATCCATTACTTCAACATAATCTGCATCTGGAAAGTCTTCTTTTTTCCAAATAATCTCAGTACTCCAGTCCAAAGGTTTTGTAGAATTTATTCCTTCACCTAAGTCATAATAATTGTCGTACATGTATTTGTAATAAGGATTTGAATTTATAGTGTCAGACGCGGCAAATTTATAATCATGAATTCCACCCGACAAAGCTTCTCCGTCTGGAGAAGGTGAAGCAATTAATTTCGCAAATTCTTGTTGATTTCCGAGTCTAGTTCTAACGATAGAATCTCTTACCCAAAAAACAAATTCTTTATACTCGTTGTTTGTAATTTCTGTTTCATCCATGTAATACGCTTTCACAGAAACTGTTTTAGTCGGTGCGTTCATCGCTCCAATAATATCTTGATCTTGTTTCCCCATTGTAAAAGAACCTCCTGGGATTAGAACCATACCAAATGGTTTTTCTGAAAACCATTTTTTCTTATAATTAACACCTATTAGTTCTCCTCTATCATTAAAGCCACAACTGTAAAAAATAACTATTAAAAGGGCTAATATTACTGTTTTTTTCATGTTCTAAAATATCTATACTATAAAGTTCGTAAACCTATTATTATTTTTCATAAAAAACAATTTTATATTTGTTTTTTAGTCTTCTAAAATTTAATTTTTTCCGATCACACCACTTTGCTCATTGCTTTGTACCATTTTTCTGGAACAATCTGGTTTGTTGCACCTATATAATCTTCATGAGTACATGGTATTAACGCATGTCTTTTGTATTTAGTATCTGATAAAATTTTTATCTCTATCCACCACCTTCCAGATTTATTACTTTTGTAAAATATTAGTGGATCATCATCTTCCAATAATACGGTAAACTTTTGATAATTCTCTTTTGCTGAAAAAGGATAATCTTTAACTCTAAAACTAACTCCTTCAATAAAATACCAAATCATTTGGGAAATTAAATTTGCTGTTTGATGATGGGTATCGTATTTAGAATTGTATTCATAAATTCCAAAAGAAGATACCTTATCGCTGATACCAGCATATCTGGAAATTGCACAAATTTCATCACCATAAAATCCATTGGCGGAAGTGTTCTTATTTCCGGGGGCTTCACTTTGCCGAACAGAGCCTATATCAATAGAAACAATATCTGCATTTCTAAATACGGGTTCAATATTTTCTAATTCCTTTGCATTTCCAAGCCTACAAGTGTCAAAAAATAAATTATCTAATAATTGGATCTCTTCTTTTGAGTTGAAATAGGTTTGATAGCCAACATTACTAAAATTAAACAAATTATTTGGCTCTTGCATAATTATTTTACTCAAATAAGACTTCGATGATAATTCATCATCTAAATTTCCTAAATCAAAGCGACTATCAACGGCAGCAATATTGACTGTTTGTTCTAGAGAGTCATAAGCCCTGTAGTTTACATATGTAATATCTTGACCTCCTCCAATAATAATTGGGATGATATTTTTCTTAAGTAAAATTGTTATTATTTCAGAAACTGCAAAATAAGTATCTGAAACAGAATTGCCTTTTAAAACATTCCCTAAATCAGCAATTTGATTCTTCCAATTACCAGGATATAACTCATATAATTTTGTTCTGATAACATGTAAATTTTCTCCACAACCATAATTATTTTCTGAATTACGATCTTCTTGAACCCCTAAAATTGCAATTTGTACATTTTCTAAGCTAGGAAAACCCTCTTTACGTGAATGAATTCTCATTGTTTTCCCCAAACACAAAGGCGACAGTAACTCTAAATGAGTTACAACCGATTCTTTTACAGGTGATATAAAATCTTGGATCATCAATTTCTTAAATATAGAGAAAATATAGTAAACTATTATTTCTTTTTGGTAGTTTTTTTAGCGGTTGTTTTCTTTTTTTTAACTTTTTTTTTCGGTGTTTTAGCTTCTATCATTTTTACAGCTTCAGCTTTAGAGAGTTTTTCTATTATAGTTGTTTTTGGTAATTCTATCTTGATTTTTCCTTTCAAAACGTTGAATCTGCCCCATCTAGCTTTTTCAACACGAATCCCAACATCTTCCCAATTATGAATTACTTTGTCAATTTCTTTTTGTTTTTTAACTTCAATTAGCTCTACAATATCCTCATATGAAAGTGTGTCAAAATCGTACTTTTTACTAACGTTGATAAAAATAGAATTCCACTTTATATAGGGGCCAAAACGTCCGACTCCTTTTTGAACTGGCAATTCCTCATAATGAGCAATTGGTGCATCCGCTTTTTGTTTGGCAACTATTAATTCTTGAGCTCTTGGCAAATCAACCTCCATCGGATTTTCACCTTTATCAAGAGAAACAAACATTTTTCCAAAACGAATATAAGGCCCAAAACGTCCGTTAGAAACAATTACCTCTTCCGCTTCATACATCCCTAAAGTTTTTGGTAATAAAAATAATTCTAGAGCTTCTTCTAAAGAGATGGTTCCTAAATTTTGAGAAGTATTTAAACTAGCAAATTGCTTTTCTTCGTCCTCTGGAGCCCCAATTTGAGCTATGGGACCAAATTTCCCTAAACGAACCAAAATGGTCTTTCCAGACACTGGATGTTTCCCTAAAATACGTTCACCACTTTCTCTTGCTGCATTCTCCTTTACATCCTCAACAGTTTCATGAAATTTATTGTAAAAACCTTTGATCATTTCTGTCCAGTTTTCTTCCCCTTCAGAAATATCATCAAAAGAAGATTCTACTTTGGCTGTAAAACCAAAATCTAAAATATTAGAGAAGTTAGCCACCAAAAAGTCATTGACAATATTTCCGATATCAGTTGGGACTAATTTGTTTTTATTAGATCCTGTTTTCTCTAACAATGATTGAATTTTAACTTGCCCTGCTGCTAAAATCATTTGTTCGTAATTTCTTTCTTCCCCCTCATTTTGTCCTTTTTCTACATAGCCTCTTCTCTGAACTGTAGAAATTGTTGGCGCATAAGTAGAAGGCCTACCAATCCCTAATTCTTCTAACTGCTTTACCAAAGATGCTTCTGTAAAACGATAAGGCGGACTCGTAAATCTTTGAGTTGCATTAATAAAAATATACTCTAATTTTTCACCAGCTTTTAGAGCTGGTAGCATTCCTGCTTGCTCTTCATCTTCATTGTCATTACCCTCTAAATACACTTTTAAGAAACCTTCAAACTTTATCATCTCACCATTTGCTGTGAAGATTTTTGAATTTTCAGAATTCTCAATTTTCATATTTGTTCTCTCTAACTGCGCATCACTCATCTGAGAAGCTAAGGTTCTTTTCCAAATTAAGTCATACAACCTGTTTTGATCATATTCTGAATCTACAGAATGCATTTTCATGTTTGTAGGTCTGATTGCTTCGTGGGCTTCTTGAGCTCCTTTTGCTTTCGATTTAAAAACACGTTGTTTGCTGTATTCTTTTCCGTAATAATTCGTGATTTCTGCTGCCGCTGCATCTCTTGCATCTGCAGATAGATTCACACTATCTGTTCTCATATAAGTAATCAAACCTGCTTCGTACAAACGTTGTGCAACTTGCATTGTCTTGGCCACAGGAAAACCTAATTTTCTTGAAGCCTCTTGCTGAAGAGTTGATGTGGTAAATGGAGCTGCTGGAGATTTTTTAGCTGGCTTTTTTGTTAAATCTGTTATTGTAAAATCTGCATTTGAACATGATTTTAAAAACTTTTCAGCTTCATTTTTAGAATCAAAATTCTTAGGAATGGTCGCTTTAAAAGTTTTCCCTTCAATATTAGAAAATTCTGCAGCAACTTTGTAATGTGATTGGGTTGTAAATTCTTGAATGCTTCTTTCTCTCTCTACAATCAACCTTACTGCAACAGACTGCACTCTTCCTGCAGACAAACCTCCCTTTACTTTTCTCCATAAAACGGGTGATAATTCGTACCCAACAAGTCTGTCTAAAACTCTACGCGCTTGTTGTGCGTTTACCATATTATAGTCTATATCTCTAGGATTTTCAACTGCTTTTAAAATAGCGTTTTTTGTTATTTCATGAAAAACAATACGTTTTGTGTTTTCATCTTTTAACCCTAATTGTTCTTTTAAATGCCACGCAATCGCTTCTCCTTCTCTATCCTCATCACTAGCCAACCAAACAGTTTCTGCTTTTTTAGCTAAAAATTTCAACTTTTTAACTACGGGTTTTTTATCGTCTGAAACTATGTATTTTGGACTAAAATCGCCTTCTACATTGATGCCTAATTCTTTTGATGGTAAATCTGATATATGACCATAACTCGATTCTACTTGAAAATCTTTTCCAAGAAATTTCTCAATGGTTTTTGCTTTTGCTGGTGACTCTACAATTACTAAATTCTTTGCCATTTTTCTTACTTTTGTCGCTATAAACGTTCTGAAACGTCTTATTTTTGACTGCAAAAGTAGTCAGTTTTTTGTTAAAAAAAATTATTTCATCAATTTTCAATAAATAATTTTTAGAAATCCTGAATTATTTTTTCTGCCAAATTGTCATATAAATTCAAATTTGGTTGTATCTTTGTAAACCTTTAGATGATAAATTTATAGATGGAATACGTAGAAAAAGTCATAGACGAAAAAATACAAGGAAAGGCTCTTGTAACAGAAAACAAAAGGCAAAACACTAAAAAATTATTCATTGAAAGCTATGGCTGTCAAATGAATATGAATGATAGTGAGATTGTTGCTGCTATCCTAGACAAAGAGGGCTACAACACAACTCAAATCCTAGAAGAAGCAGATTTAGTGTTAGTAAATACTTGCTCAATTAGAGAAAAAGCAGAAACTACAGTTCGCAAAAGATTACAGAAATACAATGCTGTAAAAAAAGTAAATAAAACTATGAAAGTAGGCGTTTTGGGCTGTATGGCAGAACGTTTAAAAGAGAAATTCCTAGAAGAAGAAAAAATAGTTGATTTGGTTGTTGGCCCAGATGCCTATAAAGATTTACCAAATTTACTTGAAGAAGTTCATGAGGGTAGAGATGCTGTAAATGTAATTTTATCGAAAGAAGAAACCTACGGGGATATTTCTCCCGTAAGATTAAATTCTAATGGGGTTTCTACATTTGTATCTATTACAAGAGGTTGTGACAATATGTGTACTTTCTGTGTAGTTCCTTTTACCAGAGGACGAGAAAGAAGTCGAGATCCAAAAAGTGTTTTAAATGAAATTAAAACAATGGTAGATAAAAATTTTAAAGAAATTACACTGCTTGGTCAAAATGTTGACAGTTTTTTGTGGTTTGGTGGGGGATTGAAAAAAGATTTCAAAAAAGCATCAGAAATGGCACAAGCAACAGCTGTAGATTTTGCACAATTGTTAGACATGTGCGCTACAGAATTTCCAAAAACACGGTTTCGCTTTTCTACGTCCAATCCTCAAGACATGAGTTTAGACGTAATTCACACCATGGCAAAACACAAAAATATTTGTAAATACATTCATTTACCCGTTCAAAGTGGAAGCAATGCAATGTTAAAAGCAATGAACAGACAACATACACGTGAAGAATACATGAAATTGGTTGATAACATCTATAAAATTATTCCTGAAATGTCTTTATCACAAGATATGATTGTTGGTTTCTGTGGTGAAACTGAACAAGATCATCAAGACACCTTAGAATTAATGAACTATGTGAAATACGATTTTGGTTTTATGTTTGCGTATTCTGAAAGACCAGGAACTCTAGCTGGAAACAAAATGGATGATGACATTCCTCATGCTGTAAAAAAACGCAGATTACAAGAGGTTATTGATTTACAACAAAAGCACTCCTTGTATAGAACACAACAACATCTTGGAAAAACCGAAGAGGTATTAATTGAAGGAACTTCAAAAAAGAACTCGAACGAATGGAAAGGTAGAAATACACAAAACACAGTAATCGTTTTCCCAAAAGAAAACTACAAACTAGGAGATTTTGTAAATGTAAAAATAGAGAATTGTACTTCTGCAACCCTCAAAGGGACTGCAGTTGGCTATTCTGATAATAATTAAAAAAACAAGAGAACAAAATACCTTCATATTTTTTCTCTCTATTCTCAATAAAAATGGAAAACTTACAAGCATTAAAACAACGTTTTGGAATTATCGGTAACGATATTCACCTTAACAGAGCTTTAGAAAAAGCAGTAAGGGTTGCTCCTACTGACATTTCTGTTTTGGTTACTGGTGAAAGTGGGGTTGGTAAAGAAAGTATCCCTAAAATAATACACTCATTATCTCACAGAAAACATGCAAAATATATTGCTGTAAATTGCGGGGCCATTCCCGAAGGCACCATAGACAGTGAGCTTTTTGGTCATGAAAAAGGGGCTTTTACAGGTGCAACACAAGACAGAAAAGGGTATTTTGAAGTGACCGATGGAGGGACCATTTTTTTAGACGAAGTTGGAGAACTTCCTTTAACAACTCAAGTCCGCTTGCTTCGTGTGTTAGAAAATGGTGAGTTTATAAAAGTAGGTTCCTCTAAAGTATTAAAAACAAATGTTAGAATTGTTGCTGCTACCAACGTAAACATGCAGTCTGCAATTGAAAAAGAAAAATTTAGAGAAGACCTATATTATAGGTTGAGTACCGTTGAAATCCATTTACCCGCTTTGAGGGATCGGAATGAAGATATTCATTTACTCTTTAGAAAATTTGCTTCAGATTTTGCACAAAAATACAGAATGCCTTCCATTCGATTGGATGAAAATGCTGTGACTATTTTATTAAACTATCGTTTTCCTGGAAATATTAGACAATTAAAGAATTTAGCAGAACAAATTTCTATAATTGAAGAAGAAAGAAGTGTTTCAAGTTCCAAACTTAAGCAATACTTACCGAGTAATAATGGAAATTTACCGGCAATTATTGGTGGTGAAAAAGAGACTGATTTTTCTAATGAACGTGATATTATGTACAAGATCTTATTCGACATGCGTAATGACATCAATGATCTAAAAAAATTAACCTTAGACTTGATAAAAAATGGAAACTTGGAAGAAGTTCAGGAAGAACATCAACAGCTAATTAAAAAGATGTATGAAAATAAAGAAATACAGGAGAACAATGTTGAAGTATTAAATATTCCTCAAAACTCATCCACAGAGAAAGATTATGATTTTATTGAGACCATAGAAGAAGATGAATCTCTATCTTTACAAGACAAAGAAATTGAAATGATTAAAAGATCTCTAGAGAAAAATAATAATAAACGAAAATTAGCTGCCAAAGAACTTGGGATCTCTGAAAGAACATTGTACCGAAAAATCAAACAATACGACCTTTAATTTATGAAAAAAATTATAGTATCCGCTTTATTATTAATTAGTTCAGTTTTATTGATCGCTTGTGGTGCCTATTCATTTACAGGAGGAAGTACTGGAGATGCTAAAACACTACAAATCGATTTTTTTTCGAACCAGGCTCCCTTGATTGAACCAACCTTAAGTCAGCGTTTTACACAAGATTTACAAGATTTATTTACACGTCAAACAAATTTAACACTAATCAAGTCAAATGGTGATTTATACTTTAGTGGAGAAATTACGGGTTACAGAGTAAATCCTATGAGTGCTACAGCGGCTCAAACTGCAGCACAAAACAGACTCACTGTCACCATTAACGTCAGATTTGAAAATAAATTGATAGAAAAAGATAATTTTGAGAAACAGTTTTCTTTTTATTCAGATTTTGATGCAAATGCACAACTTACAGGTGGCGTTTTAGAAGCTGCTTTGGATGAAATAATTGAGAGAATTACACAAGATATTTTTAACGCTTCAGTTGCAAAATGGTAGTTTCAAAATTTATATCAATGATAGAAAAAAAACAAAATATCCAGCAGTTTGAAACTGCTGAATTAAAAACTATTATTGAAAAATACCCCTACTTTCAAGCCGCTAGAGCATTGTATTTAAAGGGGTTAAAAAATCAAAATAGCTTTAAATATAATAATGAATTAAAAGTAACAGCTTCTTTCACATCAGACAGAACTGTTTTATTTAATTACATAACATCGAAAAATTTCGAGAATCCTCAAAAAGAGTTGCATCAACAAATCTCTGAAAAAATTTTAGAGCAGAACCTCGTAGAAACCTCCTCTAAACCGATCACTAATATAACAGAAAGGCATACTGATGTAAAAAAAGAGCTAGGAATTGGTTTGCCAATTTTATTTTCGTCAAAAGAGAATCATTCTTTTAATGAGTGGATGCAAATTTCAACTAGAAAACCAATCAAAAGAGGTCTTGAAAAACAAGCTCAAAAGCCTGTTGAGAAAGAAAAACTAATCAATACGTTTATCAAAAACAACCCTAAAATTCAAAGGTTGTCAAAAGAAAAAGTAGCGATGGCACCTGTTGTAAAAGACAAACAAGACTCTTCTTTAATGACTGAAACTTTAGCCAAAGTGTATTTAGAACAAAAAAAGTTTGAAAACGCAATACAAGCATACAGAATTTTAAGCTTGAAATATCCAGAAAAAAGTGGTTTCTTTGCAGACCAAATAAAAAGAATACAAATTTTACAAAAAAATAAATCATGAATTATACTGCATTTCTAATTCTAATTTTGATTGTAGCCATTGCATTAATCCTAATAGTAATGGTACAAAATCCTAAAGGTGGAGGATTATCTTCTTCTTTTGGAGGTGGCGGAGGACAATCTTTAGGAGGGGTTCAAAACACAAACAACTTTTTAGATAGAACAACTTGGACGCTAGCTATTGCTATGTTTGCATTAATTCTATTAGCGAACTTCGCAATCCCCAGAAATGGAGACAATAATTTCAATTTAGAAAATACTTTGGAAGGTATAGAATCCAGTGCACCAATTGAAAATACAATTCCTAAAACCAATGATACTTTAAAATAAGAGTCATCTAAAAAAATAAAAAAATGCCAATGAAAATGACACGTTGGCATTTTTTTATACCTATATTTTTAAAAAAAAAATCATTCAAAGAAAAATTGTCAGTTTTATTTACATGGCACAATTTCTGAACGTCTTATGAAAAGAAAACACAATTTAACCAATTAAAAAATATAAAATGGGCCTAAACATCAAACCTCTAGCAGACAGAGTTCTTGTAGAACCTGCTCCAGCAGAAACAAAGACAGCATCCGGATTAATTATACCAGATAACGCAAAAGAGAAACCTCAGAAAGGAACAATAGTTGCCGTTGGAAAAGGAAAAGTTGACGAACCTTTAACTGTAAAAGTTGGAGATACTGTTTTGTACGGTAAGTATGGAGGTACAGAATTAAAATTAGAAGGTATAGATTATTTAATGATGCGTGAATCTGATATTCTAGCCATCATATAAGGCGCATTCCCTTTTGAATATTCATCACTAAAAATCAAACCTAACATAAAATACAAATCATTTTAGCGAAAAAGTAAATAGCTAAAATCTAAACCTAAAATAATGGCAAAAGATATAAAATTTGATATTGAAGCAAGAGACGGATTAAAACGTGGAGTTGATGCTCTGGCAAATGCAGTAAAAGTAACATTAGGCCCTAAGGGAAGAAACGTAATTATTTCTAAATCTTTTGGCGCACCAACAGTTACTAAAGATGGTGTTTCCGTTGCAAAAGAAATTGAACTCGAAAATGAACTTGAGAATATGGGAGCTCAAATGGTGAAGGAAGTTGCTTCCAAAACTAATGATTTAGCTGGAGACGGAACCACAACAGCAACTGTACTTGCACAAGCAATTGTAAAAGAAGGTTTAAAAAATGTTGCTGCAGGTGCCAATCCTATGGATTTAAAACGTGGTATCGACAAAGCCGTTTCAGCCATCGTTTCTGATTTAGACAAACAAGCTAAAAAAGTTGGAAATTCGTCAGAAAAAATAAAACAAATTGCCGCAATTTCTGCAAACAATGACAATACTATTGGTGAATTAATAGCGACTGCTTTTACCAAAGTTGGCAAAGAAGGTGTAATTACTGTTGAGGAAGCAAAAGGAATGGAAACCTATGTAGATGTTGTTGAAGGGATGCAGTTTGACAGAGGGTATTTATCTCCCTATTTTGTTACTGACGCAGATAAAATGATTGCTGATTTAGAAAATCCATATATTTTATTATTCGATAAGAAAATTTCTAACTTGCAAGAAATTCTTCCAATTTTAGAACCTGTTTCTCAATCTGGAAGACCTTTATTAATCATTGCTGAAGATGTAGACGGGCAAGCATTGGCTACTTTAGTTGTAAATAAATTACGAGGTGGATTAAAAATTGCTGCAGTTAAAGCACCAGGGTTTGGTGACAGAAGAAAAGCAATGCTAGAAGATATCGCCATTTTAACTGGTGGAACTGTTATTTCTGAAGAAAGAGGGTTTTCATTAGAAAATGCAACCTTAGATCTTTTAGGAACCGCTGAAACAATTACAGTTGATAAAGATAATACAACCATCGTAAACGGTTCTGGAGATGCTTCAACAATCAAAGCAAGAGTAAATCAAATTAAAACTCAAATTGAAACGACAACTTCAGATTACGATAAAGAAAAATTACAAGAACGTTTGGCTAAATTGGCTGGTGGTGTTGCAGTTTTATATGTTGGTGCTGCTTCTGAAGTAGAAATGAAAGAAAAGAAAGACAGAGTTGATGATGCACTTCATGCCACAAGAGCTGCTGTTGAAGAAGGCATCGTTGCAGGTGGTGGTGTTGCATTAGTTCGCGCTAAAAAAGTACTAGAAAAAATAACAACTGAAAATTTAGACAAAACTACAGGTGTACAGATAATTAATAGAGCGATAGAAGCTCCTTTAAGAATTATTGTTGACAATGCCGGAGGAGAGGGATCTGTTGTTTTAAATAAAATTTTAGAAGGTAAAAAAGATTTTGGGTATGACGCTAAATCTGATGAATATGTTGATATGTTAGAAGCTGGAATTATAGACCCTAAAAAAGTAACTAGAGTTGCATTAGAAAATGCTGCTTCAGTTGCTGGTATGATTTTAACTACTGAATGTGCTTTGATAGACATTAAAGAAGATGCTCCTGCTGCCGGAATGCCGCCAATGGGTGGTGGCGGTATGCCAGGAATGATGTAGAAATGTGTTTTCGGAAGTAAAGACTTCTTGTCTTTATCATGAAATAATAAAAAATCCGATAGAACTTCTATCGGATTTTTTACTTTCAAAAGAAATAATTTAATCCTGTTTTTGCTGCTTTTTCAAACCACCTTCGTGGTCTAAAACAATCTCTTCATCTCTATATTTACAACAAGGATGAACAGAATTATAAGCTTCTTCTGTTGCCGTTAATTTTTCTTTGTCTAAACCCACAATATCGTGACCTACTTTTAGAATATTTTTTTGCACTGTTGAAACATCCGTTTTACGCGTATCCATGATTAGATTTAACTGATGTGTTTTCACATCCCATGAGGCGAATTTTACACCTTTTGTTTTTAAAACTGAAGTCTCTATGCGCTTTTTACACATTCCACAAATACCGTCTACCTCAATACTGATTTGTAAGTTTTTTATCTTTTTAATTTCTTGTGATTGCAGTGAAAATCCAATCAAACACCAACTGAAAATAAATATAATTTTTTTCATCTTTTTATTTTTTCTATTTAATTTTAAAACGTAATCCAGCGTACATAGTTCTACCAAACACAGGAGAATACACAATTGTAGTGTCAAAATTTGAACCAAAAGGGGCATCACTTGCTAAAATAGGGGTTTTCTGCTGAACATTTGTTAAATTTTCTGAACCTACATACACTTCAAAAGTATTGGTAAAAACTTTTGTTAGTTGCGTATTTAACAATTGAAAAGAATCCGAAAATTCTGGCAACTGATATTGAACTGGATTTAAACTTGTTGAAGGCAAACGCTGTTTCCCAATTCGATTATAAGTAATATCAAACTTCCATTGAGAACCATCTTCTTGCAACAAAGTTGCATAAGAAAGGTTTGCAAAAAACCTGTTTTTAGGTTGCAATGGTTTTTGCAAACTTCCACTTTTATAATCCGTAGAGATCCCAAAATATTTGTAGGCAGTTCTAAAATTAAAAAGCGCTGCAAGATTATAATTTACTTCCACTTGAAAACTATTTGCAATGCTTTCCCCTTCTAAATCATAAAAAGAAACTTGCTGTGGATTTTCCCAATCTACAATGACTTGATTTTGGAAATCGGTTTGATATAAATCTACCGTAATAGCACCTTTGTTTCTAAAAATAATAAATTTTTGCATGAATGAAACCCCATAATTCCAGGCAATCTCGGGGTTTAATCCATAAATAGCTCCACCAACATCATCTAAGTTTATTTCCCTTGAACTTGCAAATAATTGCTGATTTTCGGCAAAAATATTAGCACTTCTCTTCCCTCTTCCAAAAGAAGCCCTAAAAACACTATTCTTCCATGGAACATATCTTAAATGCACCCGAGGTGTGATAAAAACTCCTAATAGATTATGAGTATCTATTCTTGCACCAGCAGTAAAACTAAAATTATCTAAATTATCAAAAGCATATTCGAAGAAAGCTCCAAAAGAGTTTTCATTCCTATCAAAGTTTATACTATTTACCAATTCGTCATATGAATCATAAGTATAGTTAATACCAGTTTTAAACTTGCTTCTTGTATCGCCTATTATTGAATTAAAAATTAAATTAGTATACACGCTTTGATGCTGAATATCATATACATTTAAGCCAAAATAAGAATCTTGTTGATGATTGCTATAGGCTATTTGAAAACCGACACTTTGATATGGGGTCTCAGGAAAAACATACCCTAATTTAGCTGACGTTTCAAAACGTCTTGTGTCAATTTCACTTCCCCAGGCATTGATTGTTCCTTTGTCTAATTCCGGATTAAAAAGAATTTCTCCTGTTTGTTTTTCATCATTTAAAAAACGCATATTTACAAAACTAACCCAACCTTTTTCGGCGTCTGTATATTGCCAACGGTTCATTACGTTTACTTGTTTTGCCAATGGTACATCTAAAAAATTATCTTTGTTTTTATCAAATTTTGAACCTCTATAATTTCCATGAAGATAGACACCTGTCTGCCACTTTTTTGAAACTCTTTGATTGAAATGTAGGTTTAACTCTAATCTTCCATTTATAGAAGAATAGGTGTTTAAAAAGAACTTATCATCAGAAAAAGGTTTTACCAATTCAGCATTAATTTGACCTGAAATACTCTCATAACCATTTACTACACTGCCGGCTCCTTTTGTAATTTGAATACTTTCTACCCATGTTCCTGGTGTAAATGTAAGTCCATAAATCTGAGAGGCTCCTCTCACAGAAGGAATATTTTCTTGAGAAATTAATAAATAAGGACTTGTTAAACCTAGCATTTGTATCTGCTTTGTACCCGTTAAAGCATCCGTAAAACTAACATCTATAGACGGATTTGTTTCAAAGCTTTCTGCCAAATTACAACAAGCTGCCTTTAGCAATTCATCCGAATTAACAGTGAATACATTTGAAGTTGTTGAGAATGATTTGTAGGTTGCTTTTTTACGTGTTGTAACAGTAATCTCCTCTAGCTCGCTCTCTAGTTTTAAAAAGTGATAAATTGGTTTTAAATTTTGAATTGTAATGGTATCTGTCTTATACCCTAAATAACTTACCACTAAACTTCTGTAAGCGCTTTTGTAAGGAATGGTAAAACCTCCTTTTTGGTTTGTAATTGCGCTTACATTTGTGTGTAACCAATGTAAACTTGCCCCCTCTAACCCTAAATTATCTTTAGAATTGTTTGCAACCATAATCACCCCACTGAAAGTGGTTTGTGATACTATTGAAAATGGAATAAGTAGTAAAAAACTACCTACTATGAAATTTTTCATTATTTTTATTTTTAATTATTAACATTCGTTTCTTTTATCGAGAAACACCTTTAAATTAATAATTAAAAATCAAATTAAAAAAGATTGATATAAAACCTGATAATTTTTGGGGATATCAGGAGGGTACTGGGATTTGTAGATGATTTTATTTGATTTATTTTCAATAAATAAATCATGATAAGAAATGAATAAAGAAATTAAAAATTGTTGCTTTGAAAAATCAAAGTCTTCAAAATGAGTTTGATGTAATTCATCTTGACCTTCAAACACATGAACTTCATCTTTACAGCATTTTTTCTTTTTAGCAACTTTCTTTTCCATTTCCATTCCGCAATTATCAGCGGCTCCTGTAAAAGACACATCCATTAGAAATTCACCACAGTAATGTTTTTCTACTGTAAAAGAAAAAGTAGAAAATAAAACAAAGAGTGCCATCAAAGAAGAGGCTATTTTTAAGAGATATGTTTTCATTGTTACTGCAAAGTTACAATAAGTAAATCTAAACTTTTGTTAAATTAATTTTTAGATAAATTTTGATAATAAAATGCAGGTAAAAGTAACAACAAAAATAATGGATGAATAATAAATCTACGGACATAATATGCCAATAAATAACCTCCTTCAAAACCATCTTTTATTAAAAAATTAAAAATAAGAACAAGGGGTATAAATACGAAAACAAAGAAAAAAAAAGAAAATTTAAAATACTCTTTTCTTTCAAATAAAACCCATATTAAACCCAATGAAATAATTGAATTTATTGAATATCTAAACAACATATGTATCGTCAAACGCCAAAGGTCTATCTCCTCAAGAGATTTGTACAAATAGTCGTTCTTAAAATAGATTATTAGAGGGTCGTAAAAAAAGGATGTCTCATATGCTCTAATGATGAAAAACAGTAAAAAAAGAAATATAGACAACAGTATTTTTTTGGAACCCTTCATCTTTTAAAATTAGAAAACTTATGCACCCATAAAACCCAGAGCATAAAAATGGTTCCATAGATTATTGCAGGAAAAACCAAATTGTGTAAAACTCCAATATGAGAAGGAAATTGATAAACCAGCACAGATAATAAAGCAATTCTTAACACGTTGATTGTATAAATGAGAATACTTCCAAATAAGATAAAGAAAACAGTTGCCTTAATTGAACCTGCAAAGGCAATAATAAACGAAATAAATAAAATAATTAAACTCAGAGAATTGCAACCCTCTGTTACTCTCGAAGTATATGTATCCCTTATTAAAAGCTTAGCAGACATTTCATTTTCGTGCTGTACGAAGTGGGCATCATATCCAAAAAAAGTCAATACTTCAGTCGTTTGACTGGCAACTTTAGTCGTTATAGACGAAGTTTTAAAGATGTCTTTTTTTTGTTGAGAAGATTCTAAATAAGTATTGTAAAACAACGCTAAAATAAAGTAAGTTGTAAAAAATTTAATCAAAAAAATAAGAGTGTCTTTATACTTTTTCACTGGAAATTTTAATTTAATTTAGCTAATTATTTTAAATCTAATATACAAAAATGGATATAGATATTTTACAAGAACAAATAGACATCATACTTTCATCTATTGATTCAATAGACCAAAAGTTACAAAAAATATGTAATTATTTACAAAAAGAAGTTACGCATTACGACTGGGTTGGTTTTTATTTTAAAAATGGAAATAAAAATGAGTTAAAATTAGCTCAATATACTGGCGAGGATACTGAGCACACAATCATTCCTTTTGGAAAGGGAATTTGTGGTCAGGTTGCAGTCAGTAATGAGCCCTTTATTGTACAAGATGTTTCCAAACAAAGTAATTATATCTCATGTGGATGGAAGGTGAAATCAGAAATTGTACTACCAATTTTTGTTAATAAAAAAAATATTGGACAGATTGATATCGATTCTCATGAAATAAATGCATTTTCTGCAAAAGATAGGGAGGTTTTAGGCTATTTGTGTAAAAAATTATCAATGATTCTTTGATTTTGTTATTTTATATTTATCTTTTTGTTAAATTTGTTGAATATACAATAATTTCCTACCATTAACTATTTAACAATGCAAAAACAACAATCAACTCCCTCCTTATCCTCACGAAATCTAGAACCTAATTACAACACTTTAAAAAATGAATCTATTTTAGATAAGTTTACTATTTGGTTTAGAAATTTTTTAGACAATGCTGAGTAGCGTTTTTCTTTTGACGAAACTATTAATTTTATTAAAATGTATTGTTACTAACTTTTTATTGTAGTTCTTTCAATGTTTGTGTAATTTTGCGAGCTTAACAACACAACAAAAATGAGCAATTCAAAAACAATCAAATCTGCATTAATTTCGGTATTTCATAAAGATGGCTTAGCACCAATTGTGAAAAAATTAAATGACTTAAACATTACAATCTATTCAACCGGAGGAACAGAAAAGTTTATTAAAAAATTAGGAATAAATGTTGTTCCTGTTGATGAGGTTACTTCCTACCCATCGATTCTTGGTGGTAGAGTTAAAACCCTTCATCCAAAAGTATTTGGAGGAATTTTAAATAGACAAGACAACGAAAATGACGTTGCTGAGTTAGAAGAATTTAATATTCCACAAATAGATTTGGTTATTGTAGATTTATACCCTTTTGAAAAAACAGTTGCTTCTGGAGCAGTAGAACAAGATATCGTAGAAAAAATTGATATTGGAGGCATCTCATTGATTAGAGCCGCTGCAAAGAATTTTAAAGATACGTTTATTGTTTCTTCGATGAATCAATATGATCATTTCTTAGAGATTATATCTCAAAATAATGGAGAAACAACTTTATCAGAAAGAAAGAAATTTGCTGCCAAAGCATTTGATATATCTTCTCATTATGATACTGCTATTTTTAACTATTTTAACGAAGATGAGGTCGTTTATAAAGCCAGTGTTCAGAGTTCTAAAACGTTACGCTACGGAGAAAACCCGCATCAAAAAGGGTATTTCTTTGGAGATCTAGAAGCAATATTTGACAAACTTCATGGGAAAGAATTGAGTTACAATAACCTACTAGATGTTGATGCTGCTGTAAACTTGATTGAAGAATTCAAAGGTGAAGCTCCTACTTTTGCAATTCTAAAACACAACAATGCTTGTGGTTTTGCCCAAAGAAAAACGATAAAACAAGCTTATGTAGATGCATTAGCTGGAGACCCCGTTTCTGCATTTGGTGGTGTTTTAATTGCAAATACAGAAATAGATAAAGAAACTGCAGTAGAAATTCATTCTTTATTTTGTGAAGTTGTAATTGCACCTTCTTTTTCAGATGAGGCGCTAACAATTCTAAAAGGAAAGAAAAATAGAATTATTTTAATTCAAAAAGAAGTTGACCTGCCAAAAACAACCATAAGAACTTGTTTGAATGGTTCTTTAGTTCAAGATAAAGATAGTATAACAGATCAATTAGAGGATTTAAAATATGCAACCAATCTGAAGCCCTCCCAAAGTGAGTTAGAGGATTTATTATTTGCATCAAAGCTATGTAAAAACACAAAATCCAACACTATTATACTTGTAAAAAACAAACAATTATTAGCGGGTGGAACTGGGCAGACTAGTAGGGTTGACGCATTGAACCAAGCAATAGACAAAGCAACTTCTTTTGGCTTTAATTTAGAAGGATGTGTAATGGCAAGTGATGCATTTTTTCCATTTCCAGATTGTGTAGAAATTGCAGACAATGCAGGGATAAAAAGTGTTATTCAACCAGGAGGTTCTATCAAAGATCAGTTGAGTATTGAGTATTGTAATGATCACAAACTATCTATGGTAATGACAGGAACAAGGCATTTTAAACATTAATAAATAATATGTATTTTGCAATTATAAATTTACTAAATTTGTAAGGGTACGCAGAAATAACATACAAAAGATATTTTATGGGTTTTTTCGATTTTATGACAGAAGATATTGCGATAGATTTAGGAACCGCAAATACTTTAATAATTCACAATGGGAAAGTTGTTATAGACAGTCCTTCTATTGTGGCTAGAAATCGAATTTCTGGTCACATAATTGCAATTGGCAAAGAAGCCAATTTAATGCAAGGAAAAACTCATGAAAATATCAAAACAATCCGTCCTTTAAAAGACGGAGTTATTGCAGACTTTGAGGCTTCAGAACAAATGATAAAGGAATTTGTAAAACAAATTCCATCTATAAAAAAGAGATTATTTCCACCCGCATTAAGAATGGTAATCTGTATTCCTTCAGGAATTACAGAAGTAGAGAAACGAGCAGTTCGTGATTCTGCAAAACATATGAATGCAAAAGAAATTTACTTGATTTTTGAACCTATGGCGGCGGCAATTGGTGTTGGAATCGATATCATGGAACCCAAAGGGAATATGATTATAGATATTGGTGGAGGAACCACTGAAATTGCTGTTATTGCCCTAGGAGGTATTGTTTGTGACCAATCTGTAAAAGTTGCAGGTGACTTATTTACAAATGATATCATGTACTATATGCGTACTCAACACAATCTACATGTTGGAGAATCTACTGCTGAGAAAATTAAGATAAAAATTGGCTCAGCCACAGAAGACTTAGAAAGCCCACCAGATGAAATGTTGGTTCAAGGTAGAGATTTACTTAGTGGAAAACCAAAACAAGTTCAAGTTTCATTTAGGGAAATTGCGAAGGCATTGGATAAATCTATTCTAAGAATTGAAGATGCAGTAATGGAAACATTGTCTAAAACTCCACCAGAGTTAGCTGCTGATATATACAACACCGGAATTTATTTAGCCGGAGGGGGCTCTATGTTAAGAGGATTAGACAAACGTTTATCTAGAAAAACAGATTTACCAGTGTATGTTGCAGAAGACCCTCTAAGAGCTGTTGTTCGTGGAACAGGAATTGCCTTAAAAGAATTAAATAAATATAAAAATGTATTAATGAAATAGTGATTTTCAATTTCTAACAATGCAGCAAATTATCTATTTTTTTCAAAAGTTTAAATATTTTTTATTTTTCTTGTTGTTAGAGTTTATCGCTCTTTTTTTTACATTTAACAATCTTAACTTTCATAAAAGTAAATTTGTAAATTCTGCAAATAGAATCACTGGAAGCCTTAATGCATCTCTTTCTAATTTTTCTGAATACATTGAACTAAAATCAAAAAATGAGCTGCTATCTGAAGAAAATACAAAACTTAGAAATCAATTAGAAAAAAATCGATTAGTGCCATCCAAAGATTCTACAATTACAGACAGCACTAAATATCGTCAAAAATACACTTTTACTCAAGCTAAAATTATCAATAATAATTATTCAAAGCAATTTAATTTCTTAACGATAAATAAAGGTAAAAGTGCAGATATAGGCTCAGAGATGGCTGTTATTAATAGCCTTGGAATTATTGGAATTACCGAAAATACATCAGAAAATTATACAAGAGTTCAATCTATTTTAAATAAAAACAGTAAAATTAATGCGCGACTAAAAGGGAATTCTAGGTATTTTGGGACTCTAAAATGGAATAGCAACGATTACAACACTGTGCAATTACATGACATTCCCAGACAAGCTCCTTTAAAAATTGGAGACACTGTTGAAACTGGAGGTAAATCAACTATTTTTCCAGAAGGCATTCCCATAGGAAGGATCTCAAAAGTAAATCAAGGAAATACGACAAATAGTGAGTTAGAAGTCCAACTTTTTAATGATATGAGTAATCTTAGGTACGTTTATATTGTTAAAAATTTACATAAAATAGAAATACAATCTTTAGAAAACATAAGCAATGAATAAAAGTATACATCAAAGTTTATTTTTTTTATTTCTGCTACTTCTACAAGTTATAGTCTTAAATAATATCAACTTTCTTGGATACATTAACCCCTATCTTTACATCGTATTTGTTTTCTTATACCCTTTAAAAGAAAATAAGTTTCCGCTATTGTTTTATAGTTTTATTTTGGGTCTTTCTATTGATTTTTTCTCTGATTCTGGTGGAATTCATGCGTTTTCAACCTTATTTATTGCTTATATAAGACTTTTTTTTATTAAGGTTTATTTTAGAAAAACACCTTTAGACTACCCTTTTTTTAAATTAAAAGACGAATCTTTTGGTAAAGTTTTTAACTTCACTATAACTTTAACAATAATTCATCATCTCATTTATTTTTCTTTTGCTAATTTTAGTTTTCAAAATTTATCAATAGTTTTTTTAAATACCCTATTCTCTTGTATTTTTACATTGATTTTATTTTTTCTTGGAACCTATATTTTTACTAAAAAAGAACAATGAAAAGAAGTTTTTTACTGTATTTTCTAATTACGTTTATTGGAGTTCTTTTTATTGGAAGACTTTTTCAACTTCAAATAATTAGAGGTGCAAATTATGACCCAATTCATAATTCTGCTGTAAAAACTGTATACGATTACCCAGAAAGAGGCTATATTTATGATAGAAACGGGACACTTCTTGTGGCAAATCAACTTTCATATGACGTAATGGTGCAACCAAACAAAGTATTACCTTTAGACACTTTAGAGTTTTGTAAGCTCTTAAAAATTGATAAAAAACAATTCTTAAAGAAAATTAAAAGAGCCGAAAAATATGCAACTTATAAACCTTCAGTATTTCTAAAACAATTGGCAAAAGAAGACTTTGCTTTTTTGCAAGAAAAACTTCAAAAGTTTAAAGGTTTCTTCATCCAAAAAAGAATTATCAGAGAGTATCCGATAAATGCAGCTGCTAACGTACTCGGCTATATTGGGGAAGTAAATGAAAATCTGGCTAAAAATAATGAGTATTATCAACAAGGAGAATTAATTGGTAAAGATGGGGTAGAAAGACAGTACGAAGAATATTTAAGAGGAAAAAAAGGAAAAAAATTCTTAAACTTAAATCGATTCAATACAGTTACTGGTGCTTATTTAAAAGGAAAATTTGATACACTACCAAAAAATGGCAAAGACCTAACCTTAACTTTAGATGTGAAATTACAGGTCTATGCTCAAAAATTAATGACCGGAAAAAGAGGTGGAATTGTAGCGATAGAACCTTCAACTGGTGAAATTTTAGCACTTGTTACCGCTCCTTCTTACGACCCTAATATGCTGGTTGGTAGAAAGCGCTCAAAAAACTCCGTACTTCTTTTTAACGATACCATTAGCAAACCTTCATACGATAGAGGATTATTGGCGACATATGCTCCCGGATCTCCCTTTAAAATGATGAATGCATTAATTGGACTTCAAGAGAATGTTATTAACGAGCAAACCTCATTTAAATGTTATAATGGGTTTAAATATGGAAAAAGAGCAAACGAATTTATGGGTTGCCATTGTGGAATTATTGGAAGACCTATTCAACTAAAAACCGCCATTGCAAAATCTTGTAATAGTTATTTTTCTCATACTTATAAGAGAATTGTAGAAAAAAATAACAATCCGTCTCAAGGACTTGATCATTGGCACAAACACGTTTCTAGTTTTGGTTTGGGAAATTATTTAGGATATGATTTACCAGCAGGGCAAAAAGGATTGATTCCTAATGGAAATTATTATGATAGTCGGTATAAATATTCGTGGAATGGTTCTACAAACATATCCAATGCAATTGGCCAGGGTGAAATCTTAACAACTCCAATTCAGTTAGCAAACTTCACAGCAGCAATTGCAAATAAAGGACATTTTTATACTCCTCATATTTTAAAAGAGGTAGATCAAAATCCTATCGATAATCCAAAATATACAATTGCAAAAAAGACAACAATTGATAAGAAACATTTTTCTCCTCTTATTGAAGCCATGCACGAAGTTTTTAAAACAGGTACAGGAAAATGGAGTCAGGTAGAAGGTATTGAAATTTGTGGAAAAACCGGTACCGTAGAAAATTTCGTAAAAATCAATGGAAAAAAAACACAACTTACAGACCATTCAATTTTAGTTGCATTTGCTCCAAAGAAAAATCCGAAAATTGCCCTGGCAATTTTTGTTGAAAATGGAGGGTACGGCTCTGAAATTGCAGCTCCTATCTCTAGCTTACTTATTGAAAAATATTTAACTGGAATCATCTCTGAAAAAAATAATTACAGAGAACAAAGAATCCTAAATTTAAGTTTAGAAAAAAATTACGCTCAATTAAATTAAAAATCTCAAGAAATTGCGTCAAGAACAAAATAATATTTTTGCAGGAATAGATTGGCTTTTAGTCTTTCTGTTCCTTTCACTTGTTGGCTTTGGATGGGTGAATATTTACGCAGCTTCAAGAACGAGTGAAGACCTAGATTTACTTAATTTTTCAACAAAACACGGCAAGCAATTTGTATTTATATGTTTTACAATTCCTTTGATCGTTCTCATTCTTTTTTTTAACTCAAAATTTTATGAAAAATTATCAAGTTTGTTTTATGTAATTTCAATTGCATCTCTTATTGGTTTGTTTGCCTTTGGTAAAACAATTAATGGAGCAACATCTTGGTATAATTTTGGTGCAATGGGTCTTCAACCATCAGAATTTGTAAAAGCTTTTACAGCCCTGGCGATTGCAAAACTATTGAGCGATAGAAAATACAACTTACGATTAACCAAGAATCAAATAAAAGCTTTTATCATTATTTTTACTCCTGCCTTTCTAATCATCTTACAACCCGATGCGGGCTCTGCTTTAATTTATTTGGCATTCTTTTTGGTACTTCATAGAGAAGGCTTAACTCTAAATTACATCCTTTTTGGAGCCCTAATCGTACTTCTTTTTGTATTCATAATTCTCTTTGGATACATTTCGATTTCAATCTGCCTAATCATCCTAATTACTATTGGATTGTTGTATGCTATTTACAGAGGTGGAAAAAGATTCATTCGTTTCAATTGGCACAAAGTTTTAATGATATACCTTGTTGCCCTCCTTTTTACATTTGGAACAAATTTTACCTACAATAGTATTTTTAAACAACATCATAGAGATCGTTTTGAAGTGCTGTTAGGGATGAAAAAAGACACTAAAAATATCGGGTATAATTCCCACCAATCTGAATTAACAATTAGTTCTGGAAGCTGGACTGGTAAAGGTTTTTTAAAGGGTGATATTACCAAAGGGAATTTTGTACCAGAACAACACACAGATTATATCTTTAGCACTGTTGGTGAAGAATGGGGTTTTTTAGGAAGCAGCTTTGTTGTTCTTCTGTTCATGTTGATGTTATATCGAATTATTTATTTGGCAGAAACACATGCAAATAAATTTGGACGAATCTATGGCTACGGAGTAGCAGCTATTTTATTTTTTCACATTGTAATCAATTTAGGAATGGTAATTGGATTGATGCCAACGGTAGGAATTCCACTACCTTTTTTTAGCTATGGTGGTTCTTCGCTGTGGGGATTTACCATCTTACTATTTATATTTATAAGATTAGATGCGCATAAAAATTATGATTGGTAATTTTTAAAAAATTACAACCATTTTTTTTTAAGATCCTACCATATAACTTAGAAAGTATAGAAAATACTAATCAATGGGTTTTAGTATAAAAAAATTATTGCAGATATTTTAATAAGATGAACGCTTCCTTTCAAAACTCTCTATAATTATGAATATCACTGTTTTCCGCTATCTAAAGTCACCGAAAACAGTGACTAAAAAAAACCCGATAAATCAGTATTGCAGATAAATAATAAAGCTTTTAACTTAGCAAAGTGAATTGGATACTTGTTTAAGTATTGAAAGCGGTTAATAGATCTCTATGTCTTTAACCGTTTTCTTTTACTTCACTTTTTTGATACAAAGAGAAACATTTCAAAAATCTATTGAATGACCCATTTATATTCCATCTCCCAATCCTTTTAATTTTTGGGTGTTTTCAGCCAACATTAACTCATCAATAATTTTTTGAATATCACCATTCACAATATTGGATAAATCATACAATGTTAATCCTATTCTATGGTCTGTAACACGCCCTTGTGAATAATTATAAGTTCTAATTTTTGCACTTCGATCTCCTGAAGCAACCATAGAACCTCGTTTTAAAGCATCTTCTGCATTCTTCTTTGCCAATTCCATGTCATACAAGCGAGATCTCAATACTTTAAATGCTTTCTCTTTGTTTTTATGTTGTGACTTTTGATCTTGACATTGCGCCACCAAACCAGAAGGAATGTGTGTTAAACGAACTGCAGAATAAGTAGTATTTACAGACTGACCTCCAGGACCTGAAGAACAGAAAAAATCAATTCTCACATCTTTTGGATTGATTTCTACATCAAATTCTTCTGCTTCAGGAAACACCATACAAGTTGCGGCTGAGGTATGAACACGACCTTGAGTTTCTGTTTGAGGAACTCTTTGCACTCGATGCACACCTGCTTCAAACTTTAAAGTTCCATAAACATCAGCTCCAGACACTTCAAATTGAATTTCTTTAAAACCTCCATTTGTCCCTTCAGAGTAATCTACGGTAGATACTTTCCATCCTTTACTTTCACAATATTTAGAATACATTCTAAATAAATCTCCTGCAAAAATACTTGCTTCATCTCCTCCAGTTCCTGCACGTAATTCTACAACAGCATTTTTAGAATCCTCAGGATCCTTTGGTATTAATAAAAATTTTATTTCATCTTCTAATTGCGGAATTCTAGAATTTGCTTCCTCAATTTCCATCTTTGCCATTTCTGTCATTTCAACATCAGATCCATCAGAAATAATCTCTTTTGCTTCTTCTATGTTGTTGATTAAAGTTTGATACTCATCTCCCTTTTCTACAACACTTCCTAAATCTTTATATTCTTTCATTAATTGTGCATACCGCTTCTGATCCATAATGATTTCTGGCTGAATAATCAAATCAGAAACCTCATCATAACGTTGCTTAACAATTCTTAATTTATCTAACATCTTCTATCTTTTCTTGGAATGCGAATTTACAATTTTTATCGGAAAGTTAAAATATTTCATTTTGAGTATATTTGTATTTTTCATTACAACAATGAATAAAAAAATTAGCTCCTCTTTCATTTGTTTATCAAAGCCAAAGATCTTAATTCTGAATCATATTATTTTCAAGGAGTCCACACGAATAATGATTAAAATTTAAAAAAATGACTAAAAATATTTTACCATACCTGATAGTATTCACAGTTTTTAGTTCTTGTACCGAAGATGTAATTCCCTACAAAGATAAATTAGCAGGTACCTGGAAGTTAGGCTCAGGCAATGATAGCAAAAAATTAACTTTTACAAATAATAACTTTCAATATGACTTTAAAGACATACAAATAGGGGGCTATTTTTATATGTCTGGGAATAGCATGTCAGGAACAGCTGTTATTTACAGAGGAGAGGGTGCAACAGAGATTTACCCTGAAAATTTTGAAGGTGAACTGAGCATTTCTAGAGATTTAGTTACGTTTAAAAATTTTTCAGGAACATGGAACAACGTATTTTATGATACGTATCAAAAAGAATAAACTTTTTCTTAATATTCAAACTGCCCAAACTCACTTTTAATGGTTAGTTTTTTAGAACTTGATGGCAATACCCTCCCGATAATTTGAGCAGCTACATTATAAGATTTTGAGATAGCGATAATTTCTTCTGCAATTTCCGGAGAAACATATATTTCCATTCTGTGTCCGCAGTTAAACACCTGGTACATTTCTTTCCAATCTGTTTGAGATTGTTCTTGTATCAATTTAAATAAAGGTGGAATCGGGAACATGTTGTCTTTTACTATGTGTAAATTGTCTACAAAATGTAAAATTTTTGTTTGAGCACCTCCAGAACAATGAATCATTCCGTGTACCGTTTCAGAATCGAACTTTGATAAAATTTCTTTTATTATAGGCGCATAGGTTCTCGTAGGAGACAACACCAATTTACCAGCATCAACAGGAGCATTCTCAACGTTATCCGTTAATTTTATGTTCCCTGAATACACCAAATCAGCAGGAACAGTGGCATCATAACTTTCTGGATATTTATCTGCCAAATAGTTATGAAATACATCGTGTCTCGCAGAGGTTAATCCGTTAGAGCCCATTCCTCCATTGTATTCAGTTTCATAGCTAGCTTGACCAAAAGATTCTAATCCAACAATAACATCACCTGCCTTTATGTTTGCATTATCTATGACATCAGAACGCTTCATTCTTGCTGTTACGGTAGAATCTACAATAATTGTTTTTACCAAGTCTCCAACATCAGCAGTTTCTCCACCCGTAGAATGAATGGTCACTCCAAAACCTTTTAAGTCTTCAATTAGCGATTCGGTTCCGTTTATAATTGCTGACAAAACTTCTCCTGGGATCTTGTTTTTATTTCGACCAATTGTAGAGGATAACATAATTTGATCTGTTGCACCTACACATAACAAATCGTCAATATTCATAATTAAAGCATCCTGAGCAATGCCTTTCCAAACAGAAATATCTCCAGTTTCTTTCCAATACATATACGCAAGAGAAGATTTTGTTCCTGCACCATCGGCATGCATTATTAGACAATAGTCATCATCATTTGTTAAATAATCTGGAACAATTTTACAAAATGCTTTGGGGAATAATCCTTTGTCGATATTCTTAATTGCATTGTGCACATCCTCTTTAGATGCAGAAACACCTCTTTGTGCGTATCTTTTAGAAATTTCTTGACTCATGTTGTTATCTTGTGAGTTGCAAATTTAGTCTTTTACCCAAAAAATCCTACCGTAAAGCAGGATGTTTTTGCGCTTACTTTGTAAACAATAATTCTCGATACTTTGTGAGCGGCCATAGATTGTCATCTACCATGGTTTCTAATTTGTCACAATGGTATCGTATTTGTTCAAAAAATGGCTGAACTTTTTTACAATAATATTCTGCAGATTTTAAACCACTAAGCTTGTTTGCTTTCTTACGTTCGTCAACCATTTTATTCACTAAACTGTTAATTTCTGTGATATGATTAGAAATAATCATAATCAATTCTATTTGCTCTTTTGCAATATTCTTATGCTCGGCACCAAAAATTTCTTTGAGATTTTTGGTGTTTTCTAACAATGTATTTTGATAAATTATTGCTGTAGGAACGATATGATTTCTTGAAATATCACCTAAAACTCTACTTTCTATTTGAACTCTTTTCGTATATAATTCTAAATCTATTTCATACCTTGCCTCTAACTCCACTTTATTCATAACCGCCATCTCCTCAAATAAATTGATCACCTTTTTGGTCACTTTAACCTTTAGAGCTTCTGGAGTCGTTTTATTATTACTAAGGCCTCGTTTTTTTGCTTCCTTTTCCCATGCTTCTCCATAACTATCTCCATTAAAACGAATGGCTTTCGAATCTTTAATATACTCTCTTAAAATATTAAAAACAGCCTCATCTTTTTTAAGTCCTTTTTCATCAATTAAAGCATCCACCTCAATTTTAAACTCCTTGAGTTGTTTGGCAACGATGGTATTTAAAACAGTCATTGGTATTGCACAATTTGTCCAAGAACCAACAGCTCTAAATTCAAATTTATTTCCCGTAAATGCAAAAGGTGAAGTTCTATTTCTATCTGTGTTGTCTAATAAAATTTCAGGAATTTTACCAATAATATTCAGCTTTAAATCGGTTTTTTCTTGTGGTGAAAGCTTCCCTTTAGTAACATTTTCTAATTCATCTAAGACCTGAGACAACTGATTCCCAACAAATACAGAAATAATAGCAGGCGGAGCTTCATTAGATCCAAGCCTATATTCATTACTTGCAGAGGCAATAGAAGCTCTTAGCAATTCTTCATAACTAGAAACAGCTTTTATCGTATTTATAAAAAAAGTAAGAAATTGTAAGTTCTTCATGGGTGTCTTACCAGGACTCAACAAATTAGTTCCATTATTTGAAGATAATGACCAATTATTGTGTTTCCCAGAACCATTAACTCCTGCAAATGGTTTTTCATGAAACAAGACCTTAAATTTATGCCTACGAGAAACTTTCTGCATTACATCCATTAACAACGAATTATGATCTACAGCTAGGTTTGCTTCCTCAAAAATTGGAGCTACTTCAAATTGATTTGGGGCTACTTCATTGTGTCTCGTTTTAACAGGAATCCCTAACAACATACACTCTTGTTCTAAGTCTTGCATAAAACTCATGGCTCTTGCAGGAATTGTTCCAAAATAATGATCATCTAATTGTTGTCCTTTTGCAGGAATATGACCTAATAGGGTTCTCCCTGTAAGTTGAAGATCTGGTCTAGAAAGTGCCAATGCATCATCTATCAAAAAAAACTCTTGTTCCCATCCTAAAGTAGCGCTTACTTTATTAATATTTTTATCAAAATATTTACAAACTGCAGTTGCATGGATGTCTATGGCTTGTAAAGCTCTTAACAATGGTGTTTTGTTGTCTAAAGCCTCTCCTGTATAAGCTACAAAAATGGTAGGAATACACAAAGTTGTTTCATAAATAAACGCTGGGGAAGTAGGATCCCAAGCGGTATATCCTCTTGCTTCAAAAGTATTTCTGATCCCTCCATGAGGAAAACTTGATGCGTCTGGTTCTTGTTGAACCAACTGTTCTCCATCAAATTTTTCCATGGCTAAACTACCGTTTATAGATTCAAAAAAGGCATCGTGCTTTTCTGCAGTTGCACCCGTAAGTGGCTGAAACCAATGCGTATAATGAGTTGCACCTTTAGACATTGCCCAGTCTTTCATACTAACAGCAACTTGATCTGCAATCTTTCTATCTATTTTTGTTCCGTGCTCTATTGCGTTCATTACACTTTCATAAGCTGAACGTGTAAGGTACTGTTGCATAGCATGTTTGTTAAAGACATTTTGACCAAAAAGTGTTGATCTTTTTTCGTTCTGAACAACTTTTATGGGGTTTCTGTGCAGTGTTTCTTGTAAAGCGTTGAATCTAATCCTTGACATATTACTAATTTTTTCTACTTATATTTAATTTTAAACAAAGATACCCTTTCAAAATTAGGGATAAAATTATTTTTCAAACATTTTAAATATTTTACCCCTCTTTTTTTTGATATGAACTGAAAATATTTGATTTTTGTGGTAGAAACATCAAAAAACATTTATTTATTATGGCAAAAATTAAATTAGAATATATTTGGTTAGATGGATATTTTCCAACTCAAAATATGAGAAGTAAAACCAAAGTAGAAGAGCATGAAAATTTTCAAGGAACAATTGAAGAATTAGGTAATTGGTCTTTTGATGGTTCGTCTACAAAGCAAGCTTCAGGAGGTGCTTCTGATTGTTTATTAAAACCAGTTGCAATTTACAAAGACCCTGCAAGAATTAATGGATATTTAGTAATGACAGAGGTTTTAAATGCTGATGGTACTCCTCACGTTTCTAACGGAAGAGCTACTATTGATGATGATGATAATGATTTCTGGTTTGGCTTTGAGCAAGAGTATTTTATTATGGATACGAAAACTCAATTACCTTTAGGGTTCCCTGTAGGTGGTTATCCTGCTCCACAAGGAATGTATTACTGTTCTGTAGGTGGTAAAAATACACATGGTAGAGATTTAGTTGAAGAGCATGCTGATTTATGTATTGACGCTGGATTAAATTTTGAAGGAATCAATCAAGAAGTTGCTTCCGGTCAATGGGAATTCCAATTATTTGCGAAGGGTGCTAAAAAAGCAGGTGATGAAATTTGGATTGCTCGTTATTTATTAGATAGATTAACAGAAAAATATGGTTTCTACATTGATTACCATCCAAAACCATTAGGAAAAGACATGGATTGGAATGGATCTGGTATGCATGCAAATTTCTCTAATGAAATTTTGAGAACCTGCGGAGATAAAGATGTGTATGCTAAAATTTGTGAAGCATTTAGACCTGTTGTAAAAGAACATATAGATGTGTATGGTGAATTTAATGACCAACGTTTAACAGGAGATCATGAAACTGCTGCTATTACAGATTTCTCTTGGGGTATTTCTGATAGAGGAGCTTCTATTCGTATTCCAATTATTGCTGTTGAAAAAGGCTGGAAAGGCTGGTTAGAAGACAGAAGACCTGCTTCTAATGGAGATCCATACAAAATCGCAGGAAGAATTGTCAAGACTGTAAAGTCTGCTGATATTAGTTAATATATTTTACCCCCCACAATCATAAAAAACGTTTTCTAAATTTAGAAAACGTTTTTTTTTGCTATCTACCCCTTAAAAGCGACGAATATAAATACTGCATAAAGTACAACGATCACAAAACCCTTTATTTTATTTATTTCATTCCGTTTTGGCAACATTGCCAAAACCAAAATACTTACTGCAAATAAAAGCATCCAAAAAATATCTCTAGACAATATGAACGGTTCAGTGACTGGGATTGTTTTAATAATAGAAGTTACCCCTAAAACAGATCCTATATTAAAAATATTAGATCCAATAAGATTTCCTAAAGAAATTGCTTTTTCTTTTTTAACAGTAGCAATTACAGAAGCTGCTAGTTCTGGAACGCTTGTACCAATTGCAATCATCGTAACCCCAATAACAGCCTCAGTAACTCCAAGTTTTATAGCTATTTCTGTTGCTCCTCTTACCAACCACTCACTACCAAAATACAAAGAAACTGCGCCAATTAAGAACCAAATACCAATCTTAAAATTAGAAACAACTGACAAGGCATCATCAACTGCTTCTAGATTTATTGTAGCTTTTTTTTGACTTCTAATCAAATAAATGGTAAAAATAATTAAGGCTATAAACAATACAATACCCTCTGAAGCAACTAATTGATTGTCATTCCATAAAAAATAATACAACGCACCAGAAAACAACATCATTACGGGCCAGTTAACTTTGTAAAAAGATTGGTCTACTGCGATAGACCCAATGATGGAAGTGACACCAAGTACCAAACCAATATTAGCAATATTAGAACCCACTACATTGTTAATGGCAATTGCTGGAGATCCAGACAAAGCCGCGTTTAAACTTACTAATAATTCAGGAGCTGATGTTGCAAAAGAAACAACCGTCATTCCAATAACTATTTTTGAAATAGAAAGTTTAAAAGATAAAGCAACAGAAGATTTTACTAAAAAGTCTCCTCCAATAATAAGAGAAACAAAACCTAAAATTAAAAAAGCAATACTCATAATTAACTATTTTGTGCGAAGATATAATTTTTCATATGTTATTTGCTTAGCAATAAGAATCAATTCTATAAAACAGTAAATCTTATCTCTTCTTATATTCATAATAAGAATAATGGCTCAAACAAAATGATTGAGTTGTTTATTTTAGTAAATTTGAGGGTTAATTTACGACTAATGAAGAAACAAGCATTTAAAATTCTAGCAAAAATAAATAAATTGATCTTACCATCCTTCACAAAAAAAGGATTGGACATCTCTAAAGCTTCTAAAATGCAATTAGCAATTATTGGATGGAGAGCTTTTGTAACAAAAAAAGCACTTCATTAAAAATTATAAATTATGAAAAACCTTTATACCAAAGTATTTACAGAATCTACAATTCTTGTAAACAGACTTCACTCTTTGTTAACTGAAGCAGGAGTTTCTGCTAGATTAAGCGACAGAGTTGAATCTGCAAGACTAGGCGGTTTTGGAGTTCCATTAAACTCTGTTGAATTATTTGTCTTAAATGAAGAGATTCATAAAGCACAACCTATTATAGATTCTTTTAAAGAAGAAATAAATTCATAAAAAATCACAATAGCCTTTCTGTTTTAAAAAAATGCCATTATATTTGCACCCTCAAAAAGGCCATGTGGCGCAACTGAATAGCGCACTTGATTACGGCTCAAGAGGTTCTAGGTTTGAATCCTAGCATGGTCACGAATAAATAGTGCAATAAGAAAAAACACCAAGCTTGCTTGAGTGTTTTTTTGTTTGTACTATTTTCAAAGCGGAGCTTTGTAGGATCAGCGAAGCTAATCCTAAATGTTTATAAAACTTGCTTTTTTATTTTGAGTACTGCTGAAGTTTCTTTTTGTTGATTTTCAAGGCGGAGCTTTGTAGGATCAGCGAAGCTAATCCTGAATGTTTATAAAACTTGCTTTTTTATCTTGAGTAATGCTGAAGTTTCTTTTTGTTGATTTTCAAAGCGGAGCTTTGTAAGATCAGCGAAGCTAATCCTAAATGTTTATAAAACTTGCTTTTTTATCTTGAGTAATGCTGAAGTTTCTTTTTGTTGATTTTCAAAGCGGAGCTTTGTAGGATCAGCGAAGCTAATCCTAAATGTTTATAAAACTTGCTTTTTTATTTTTGCAATCGGGTTTACTTGGTCAGAAGGAAGCCCGGTTTTTTATTCGTTATTAGGTTGCAGGCTTATAACTCTAACAAACCCCTATAAACATGGGTTAAAATCCTTTTTTTTTTAATTATTATTTCCATCTCATTGTTTTCCGTGACGCAAAAAAAACCCCATTTTCAGTGATTGACATCCGTTGCTATTCTTTGTAGATTTAAATAAAAAAAATTGGTCAAAAATGGGTTTACCTCCCAAGCTTCGGATTATGTGAAACGTTGAACCCGAAATAAAACAAAAAGGATACCGAGATATGGATCGAAACCATGTAAAAAAAATACAAACTCGGAAAAGTCTTAAAAAAAAGATATTTCCCCTAAAAATTATTAGCTATGAAAAAAAGAAAAATGGGAATATTCCTTTTTGGAATTTCTCTATTATTATGGAATTGTACTTTAGACGAAAATACTTTAGCCCCAGAAAAAGTTGACTTTGGTAAGGTAAAAACAGTTTCGTTTAAAGACGCAATCGCTCATTTTAATTCTAAGATTGAGAAGATTCAAAAAAGAAATGTTTACTTTAGGAGTGCTGAAAATAATGTTAAAATAATACCAGACTGGAGCACATTAAAGCATAGTGAAATTGCTTATACAGAGGCAGAACTCACCACAGCAGATTCAGAGATAAACAGAAATGGAGATTATTCTAGCGAACTCTGTTTTATCAATGTTAATAATCATCTAAAAAACGTAATTCTCACTGTGTGGAAAGATGAAATTGATTCTGAAGGAAATGTAATTAATGGAAGAATCTACTTTAATGACTTAGAAGGTATGTTTTTAGATGGTTATACTATTGAAGATGGTATTTTTACGAAACGTTACGTTGTTGAAAAATCAATTAAAAAAGCTGTTTTTTTACCTTTTTTCTTTTTTCAAAGTACTACAAATGAAGAGGATGATTGTTGGAATATGGATACTTTAGGAGAATTTGATGGTGGAGTTTTAGGTGAAGTTGTTATAAGTGCACCAGGAAGAGAAAATGGCGACGTTAATGGAGATGAAGGTAGTGGTGGTAGTGGTTATGGAGATTATGTAAATGCTGCTGTTTCATGGAATCCTATGCGAACAGGCCGTGGTGTTGGTGGCGGTGGCGGTGGTCGCTTATCTTTTGGTCAAATTAACTCTGCCGCTGCTGCGATATTAATGGCTGCACCTGTTCGACCAGATAAAGATGGAGAATGTCCAGAAGGGTATGTATTTAATCCAACCACAGAAGAATGCGACCCCACATGTAAAACAGAGGGTAGATTGTACAATTCAGCTACTAAAAAATGTGAGTGTCCTAAAGGTATGGTAGAAGACAGTACTAGAAAGTGTGTGAAAAAACCTTGTAAGGGAGATCCTGTGGCAAACGTTGAAATTGCACCACAACTAGGAGCTTCGGGAATTCAGGGTGCATTACACGATACTTGCGCTAGATTTAACGAAAAATATACATGTAAAGGAGTAAGAGGAAGGAAGTGGCATAATGGTGTAGATTTAAAAAACCCATACGGTGCACCAGTATTTGCTATGTATAATGGAACGGCAAGATTGGCTACGCAGTATAAAGACGGCGTAATAGATGGCGCAGGCTATCATGTATTCATTACCTCAAACATTGATGGAAATGAGGTAAGAAATGTTTATTTTCACTTACAAAAAGACAAAAGGGTTTCGGGGACTGTTAAAGCAGGTGATATTATTGGATACCAGGGTCTTTCGGGAAATCTTGGGAATGCCATTGAACAAAATTCCACAACTTCTCATGTTCGTATTAAAACGAGTGTTAATGGAATAAAAGCAGATCCTTTAGATTATTTAGCAACCACCATAGATCCAAATACAAGAAAAATAACAAACCCTTATAACTAAACTTAAATTTTAGAAATTATGAAAAAAATATATTTAATTATCACGATCATATTCTTTAGTAGCTATTCATGTAAAACACAAAAAACACCTACCGAAGTAAGTGTTTATATCTATTTTAAAATGCTTTTTAAATGCTCTCTATTAATTTTAAACACAGGTTACACAATAAGTTCTACTTGAACCACAAGCACCTTCAGATATTAAGGCGTCATCACCATTTTCTAAACAAGCATATATAGCTTTACCGCAAGTCCATTTACTACTACATTCAACATCCTTCATTAAAGATTTAGCTACAAAATTACCTAATTCAACTTGTTCAAGTGTTTTCCCCTTTAAAGAGAATTTAGAATTAAAATACCCGTTTTCATCTATACTAATAGTTGCAGTTATATCTTCTGAGGGGATTTTATTTGTAGTAATTAATGATTCTAATATTTCAAAAGTTTTCAGTGCAAATAAATTTGCAGAAGTTTCTGATACTGCTGGAGCTACAACAATTTCTTTATTATCATTGCAGTTAAATAAACTTAAACTGATTATAAGGACAAATACTGTTTTTAATAAATTTTTCATAATTAATAATTTTTAGGGTTAAATATAAGTTATGAAAATATGTAATAAATCAATAAGTGTCAATACCCATTTATAATGAAATTATGCATCACCATAAATAGTGAAAGTAGTTTAAACAACATTTTTGTCCTAAATCTTATTATGTTAAAGTAGGTTTTTAACTACGTTAAATACAATATATTAAGTTTTAATATACTGTTTCGAAGCTATTTCTTGTTTTTTTGGGTGCAAAATGGCTAAAAACAGCATTAATCACAAAACAAGGATTAATGAAATTAGCGTGCATATTGCTAAGGATTTAGACCATCAGTTTTTATCAACACAGGTATCGATCAAAAAGATTCATGGAATTACTTTTTTAACTGGAAATATTAAAAACTACATCAATGCATGGGACGAATCAGGGGCTCCTTTGAAGTTTGTATTAAAGAAGAAAGAAGCTTTTGCCAATAGCGAACAAGATACTTCTCAACAGTTTTTAAATTATTTTAGTAGAAATATCAGTACAACTTTTAGGAATGAAATCAGGTCAACATATAATATTCTGCAGAAATTTGAGTAAAAATTATTTGGAAATAACAAGGGTTTTGCAAGAACTAATGGACTTAAAAAAAAGAATAGCGGAATGAAAACCTCAATCCAAGTATTGCTTAATCGCAATGCGGTGTTCTGGTATACTTTTATCGTAATTTTGCACCAAACTCTCTAAAATTTCTGGTTTTTTAACACCAATATCCTTTTTTTGAAGATATTTAGAAACATATAAGTTGTAAGAGGTATTGTTTTTTTCAAAAATCAGAAAATGTGTATCATTCAATTCGGTATAACTTATTTCGTTTCCAGAAAAAGCATCTGATAGATCTTTAAAAAAAGCTGAGAATTCGTAATACTTAAAAATAGTTTCCATAGTTAGATCAATTCAGCCGACAAACCTAGTTGTAACAACTTAGAACACCTTGGTTCTAAATCTTTGTATTCTCCAGATTTAACAGTGCATTTTCCTTTGTAGTGAACCAATATAGTGCATTGCTCAGCTTGTTCAAAGGTGTGTTCACAAACACGAATCAATGACTCAATTACAAAGTCAAACGTGTTTACTTCATCGTTGTGCAATACAATTTCATGTTGATGTGCTTTTTGTTCCAAGACATCAACTTCTTCTTTAATTTTTTCTTTTCCACTCATCATCGCAAAATTACAACTTATTGTATTTCAATGCAACCCAATTATTTCTCTCAATAAAAGTCTCTAATTTTAAGTTGTATTTAGAAACTTCAGCGTCTATAATGGAAATGTCTTCTTGATAAAAACCGCTTAATAATAAAACGCCTTTTTCTTGAATACAATTTGCATATACTTCCATATCCGATAGCAATATATTTCTATTGATATTGGCTATGATTACCTCATACTTTTTATTTGTTAAAAGAGCTGAATTTCCCTTAAACACTGAAATATGTTCGCAATTATTACGTGCTACATTTTCTATAGAATTTTCATAACACCAAGTATCTATGTCTATTGCATCTATGGGTTGTGCTCCTTTCATTTCTGCAAAAATTGCTAAAATTCCGGTTCCACATCCCATATCTAAAACTTTCTTATGTTCTAAATCTAATTGTAATAAATGCTGTACCATCATGTGCGTAGTTTCATGATGTCCGGTACCAAAACTCATTTTTGGTTCTATTACAATGTCATATTTTAAATTTGGATTTTCGTGAAATGGTGCGCGAATACTAACAATATCATCAACCTGTATCGGCTGAAAATTTTTTTCCCATTCTGCATTCCAATTTGTTTGTGCCACTTCATTCTGTTTGTATGCTATTGAAAATTCATCAGACTTTAAAATAAAGACCTCTTCAAGAATAGCAGTATTCCAATCTTTTTTTTGAATATAACCTGTTACTCCATTTTCATTTTCAACGAAACTCTCAAATCCAACACTTCCCAATTCTGCTATTAAAATTTCAATTGCTGGCTCTTTTGGATTAACTGTAAAGTTATATTCTATATATATATTATCCATAAATTTATTCTAAAAAAAATGCATCAAAGTTAAAAACCTTGATGCAAATTTATTGTAAATATCTTTAAATACGATGCTTAAATAGCGTTAATAATTCCTGTAAAATCAGCTACATTTAAAGCTGCTCCTCCAATTAAACCACCATCAACATCGGGTTTAGAAAAAATTTCTTTGGCATTTGCAGGCTTTACACTCCCTCCGTATAAAATAGAAACTGCATCTGCAACTTCTTTGTTGTATTTTTTTTCTATGATACTTCTTATAAAAGCATGCATTTCTTGAGCTTGTTCTGCACTTGCTGTTTCACCAGTACCAATCGCCCAAACTGGTTCATACGCCAAAATAATACTTTTCCAAGCAGCTGCTTCTAAATGAAATAATGCGTTTTTTAATTGACTTTCTACTACGCTAAAATGATTCTCAGATTTTCTGTCTTCTAATAATTCTCCAAAACAAAAAATAGTTTCTAAATTATTTTCTAAAGTTGCATCTACTTTTGCCGCTAAAGATGCATCTGTTTCATTAAAATAAGTTCTTCTTTCAGAGTGTCCTAAAATAACCGTTTTAATTCCGATAGCTTTCAGCATATGAGCAGAAATCTCTCCTGTATAAGCCCCATTTTTTGCTTGGTGCATATTTTGGGCAATTACCTCAACCTTAGAGTCTTTTGCTGCTTTTATTGAAGAAGACAAGTTTACAAAAGTAGGAGCAACTAGTACACGGGTATTTTCTAAGTTGTCTTTTTTGATTGCCTTTTTTAAATCTTTGATAAGTTGCTTGCTTTCCTTCTTATCATTATTCATTTTCCAGTTTCCTGCGACTATTTTTGCTCTCATAATTCTAATTTTATTACCTAAAAATACGGGTGTTTGTTTGTAATTAATTTTGGTGTAAATTTAAGAAATGGATTGACAAATCCATCGAGAAAAACAAATAGTTACGATAACGATTTATATTTAGATATTGAATGCCTCTTTAATTTTTTGATCTGATGCATCTATCGCATTAAAAAGTGAGATTTTTCCTTTTTCATCAAGGACTAAATACCTCGGAATCCAACTCAAATCTAAAAACTCTACCAAATCACCATTTTTCATTCCTTTAGACATATTGTAATGTTCTCCTGATATGGCATAGCGTTTTACTGCTCTTTTCCAAGAGTCTACTTTTTCATCAACAGACAAAAATAAAAATACGACTTCAGGAAACTCTTTTTGAATTTTTTTTACTTTAGGAATTCCCTCTATACAATCTCTACACCAAGAAGCCCAGACATCAACTAAAATTTTTTTCCCTTTGTACGTATTAATTATTTCTTCAAAAGAAGAAGATACACCCTCTATACTCTCGAGGTTTTCATGGAGTGCCTTTTCAGAAAACTCTACAGGAGCTTCAAAATTACAACTCATAAAAATTAAGACAAATACTATTGATATTTTTTTTAACATCTGTTATTTTTTATTTTTAAATTGTCAAGATAAAAAAAAGACTTTCAACTTGAAGCTTTATTTAAAAAACAAAAATAAGTACTTTTGCTCAACATTTAGATAAAAAATGAGAACACAAGAACTTATTCGCCAAATTCAAAAGAAAAAATCATTTTTATGTATTGGATTGGATGTAGATGTAGATAAAATTCCATCGCATCTGCTACAAGAAGAAGACCCTATTTTTGAATTCAACAAAGCAATTATTGATGCCACTCACCAACTATGTGTTGCCTACAAACCAAATACTGCTTTTTACGAAGCATATGGTATAAAAGGGTGGACATCTTTAGAAAAAACGATTCGTTATATCAATGATACGTTTCCCGAAATATTCACAATTGCAGATGCCAAACGTGGAGATATTGGAAACACCTCTACAATGTATGCCAAAGCTTTTTTTGAGGATTTAGCTTTTGATTCTATCACTGTTGCTCCTTATATGGGAAAAGATTCTGTAGAACCCTTTTTAGCATTTAAAAACAAACACACAATTCTACTAGCGCTCACCTCTAATGAAGGTGCTTTCGATTTTCAAACCAAAAAAATAGCCGATAAAGAAGTATACAAACACGTTTTAGAAACCTCAAAATCCTGGAAAAATTCAGAGAATTTAATGTACGTTGTTGGCGCTACAAAAGCAGCGTATTTTAAAGAGATTAGAAAAATTGTTCCCACCTCTTTTTTACTGGTTCCAGGTGTTGGTGCTCAAGGCGGAAATTTACAAGATGTCTGTAAATATGGTTTGTCAGAAAATATTGGCTTGTTAATTAACTCTTCTAGAGGTATTATTTACGCTTCAAAGAATGAAGACTTTGCAAAAAAAGCAGCAATAAAAGCGAAAGAATTACAACTAGAAATGGAAGCGATTTTAGCTAAAATTTAAAGAGTGATTGATTTTAGTTTTTAACCAGCTTAAAGTTTCCAACTTTAGCATCAGTTTCTAACTTCAAAAAGTAAATACCCTTTGTTAAATTTTTGCAATCTAAATCTTGCTTTAATTCATTCATAAAAAAAGTTTTCACTTTACTACCATTAATTGAATACATTGTTCCTTTTGCTCCAATAAATGTACTTGGTGTTTTTATTGTAAATTTATCATTTATAGGATTCGGATAGATTTTTATTTCGTTTGCATGTGAACGTAAAGAAGATGCCGTAGATTCCTGATACACACGTACATAATCAATTTCCATGGTACTTTGAGAAAACGTATTTGACACCCCTGGTTCTATGGCAATATTTAAAAGTAGATACTGATCGGCATCAAAAGGCCAAGTATCAGTATTTTTTACGGGAGGATTGTATGTGTAATGAACTACTCCGTCTACACTAAAAACCATTTTTTCTGAAGACCATTCTAGTGCGTATGTATGAAATGCAGAAGACACGTTTGAAATCGATCTACCTCCATGATTCACTGTACCACCATAGCTAGAAGGGGTGTGCATAGCACTTTGAACATAATTTTGATTCGTACCCCAATGTTCCATAATGTCTATCTCACCACAAGCAGGCCACGGTAAAGTTCCATGAGAATTTGTCCAATATCCACCAGGCTCTATAATATTCTTTCCTAACATCCAAATTGCAGGCCATGTTCCAATTCCTTGAGGTAACTTTGCCCTTACCTCTACTCTTCCATACATAAATGCAAATTTAGAATTCAATCTTGCAGAGGTATATTGTTTTGTATGACCTTGATCTGTAAAAGACTCCTTTTTAGCTACTAAATTCAATGCACCATCACGTTCAAAAGAATTTATTTCTCTGTTGGTGTAATGCTGTATTTCTCCGTTGTACCAACTCCCTCCGGAAGGAAGTTTTGTTTGATGAAACCACTTGTTATTATCTATAGCTCCAGCCCCATTAAACTCATCAGACCAAACTAAATGATTAAATATTGGGTTTGAAGAATTGCCTCCATCTCCGGAGTTGCTGTCTGTTTCTTCATGCAAGACTTCATCAATATAAGCAATTACATGATCTGTATTCCCTTCTCCGTTTACCTGAATTACAACTCTATTGAAGTCTGACCTTGTTATAGGGTCTGGTGAGCTTGGATCTAAATTGATGAAGTTGTCTGTTTCAAAATTAAAAGAAACTTCTTGCCATTGATTTAAAACAATTGGTTTGATTATTTCACTCTGTGTAACCCATGGAGAACCAAGTGTACCGTCTTGTAATTTTAAAGACACACGGTTTGTTTGATTTCCTGTTATACCACTTGAAGGAACATATATTTTAAAAGAGAAGGTATTTTTAACAGAGATGTCTATACTTTCTGTAGATTCAAATCTAACATTTGCATAACTTCCACCAGTATCAACATATTTTAAAACCGTATCAGAAGTATTTATCCCCTCAATATAAGGATTAGAAAAAGCTGAGTCTAGGGCACAATCATCTCCAAACCATGAATTTATTGTCCCGTTTCCTTCAAAATCGTCTTGAATATCTACTTGAGCAGAAGAAAATAAAGAATATAATAAGGTCAAGGAAAATAAATAATATTTCATTTTAGTTGTATTGATTTTATTTTTGATCAAATAAACCACCTAATTTACAACTACAAAAAAAAAGAACCAATACATCTACTATACATCAACGAAATTGCTTGCTATTACCCTCTTTCTTAGAAATTATACAACGAACTATCTGTATTTTTATCGTAGTTATATGGGCAGTGCTTGCAACCACTTTTACAACAATGCCCTCTTTTTAAATGATACTGCTCTGTAAAGACTTTATAGCCTTGCTCATTTGTATAGTAATCCCCTTCTTCTAGAGGTATTCTTTTGTTGTACATTTTATTAACTAAAAATTCATCTATGAAAAAACACTCAATAAACAACGTTTTCTATTATTGATTATTTACCTCAGGAGGGAATTTAGCGATAATTTCATTCACAAATTCTTTAATTCTCTTCTCTTTCTTTTCTCGATTTTGGATCCGCAAAGCCCCAGTACCTATTCCTTGCCAAATTAATTCTTTTTTTGCTTTGTCTATAAAATCGATGAATAAAGTTCCTTCTGAATATTGAGAAACATTTACATTCGCATTCATATTATTCATCATCCACGGGTTCCACCCCCAACCAAAACCTACATTATTCTGACTTACATTTACCTTTTCTCTTGATTTTGCAAAAATACCCACCAACATATCTGGCGAGTCAGATTTCGTAAATCCTTTCACAAGTAAGGCTGCTTCAATGGCTCTTAAAATTCTTTTTTTATCTAAATCTGAAATTTTGGCTTTGTCAATTTCTGGTTTATAAAAAGCGAAAGTCTTATAGGCCTTAAAGTCTACTTTTGAATCGTAATCTGTAACAACTCTTATTGTATTACAAGATGACAATATAAAGACACTTAGTAGTAAAAAAATACTTTTTTTCATCATAATTAGTTTTAGGTTATGGCATCTATAAGAGCGTCATCAACTATACTAGGAATTGTAACCTGTAAGTTTTTATCAACCTTCATGGCTCTTTTAATGGCAAAAGTAGCTTCGTTATTTCGAGCCCAATTTCTCCTTGCGATTCCATTATTTACATCCCAAAAAAGCATGGATTCCAAACGCTTTGATGCTGACTTAGATCCATCAAGAAGCATGCCAAAACCACCGTTTATGACTTCTCCCCAGCCTACGCCACCTCCATTGTGAATAGAAACCCATGTTGCTCCTCTAAAACTATCTCCAATAACATTTTGTATTGCCATATCTGCGGTAAATCTTGATCCGTCGTAAATATTTGATGTTTCTCTGTAAGGAGAATCTGTTCCTGAAACATCATGATGATCTCTTCCTAAAATAACAGGTCCTATTTTTCCTTTTTTTATGGCCTTGTTGAATGCTTTTGCTATTTTAATTCTTCCTTCTGCATCTGCATATAAAATTCTTGCCTGAGACCCAACAACTAATTTATTTTCTTTCGCTCCTTTTATCCATTGAATATTATCTGCCATTTGCTGCTGAATCTCTGGTGGAGAATGTTTTTTTATTTCTTCTAAAACATCACAAGCTATGATGTCTGTCTTTTTTAAATCTTCCGAGTTTCCAGAGGCACAAACCCATCTAAAAGGTCCAAATCCATAATCAAAACACATAGGACCCATACTATCTTGTACATAACTTTGATATCTGAAATCGATTCCGTTTTCTCCCATGATTTCCGCACCTGCTCTACTTGATTCTAATAAAAAGGCATTCCCATAATCAAAGAAATAGGTGCCTTTTGCAGTATGATTGTTTATGGCTCTCACGTGTCTTCGGAGGGTTTCTTGTACTTTTTCTTTAAACAATAGCGGGTTTTCAGCCATCATGGTATTTGCCTCTTCAAAAGAAATACCTATTGGATAATAACCTCCAGCCCAAGGATTGTGTAAGGAGGTTTGATCTGATCCTAAATCAATAGGAATATTTTCAACATCAAACTTCTCCCAGACATCTACAATATTCCCTAAATAAGCAAAAGATATTGTTTCTTTGTTTTCTTTTGCTAATTTTACTCTAACCACCAATGCATTTATATCTGTCAACTTTTCATCAATCCAACCCTGATCTAAACGCACTTGTGTAATCTTAGGGTTTACCTCTGCGCAAACAGTAATACAACCGGCAATATTTCCAGCCTTTGGTTGGGCTCCAGACATCCCACCCAAACCTGAAGTAACAAACAAACTTCCTTTTGGGTCTTTTTTTATTTTTCTAAATCCGTTTAAAATGGTAATTGTTGTGCCATGTACAATTCCCTGTGGACCAATATACATATAACTTCCTGCTGTCATTTGTCCATATTGAGAAACCCCCAGAGCATTCATTTTTTCTAAATCTTCTGGATGTGAGTAATTCGGAATCGTCATTCCGTTGGTAACCACAACTCTTGGTGCATTTTTGCTAGATGGAAACAACCCCATTGGATGCCCTGAGTACATTGTCAAAGTTTGTTTCTCTGTCATTTCAGAGAGGTACTTCATAGTAAGTAAATACTGTGCCCAATTCTGAAAAACAGCCCCATTTCCTCCATAGGTGATTAATTCATGCGGATGTTGTGCCACTGCAGGATCTAAATTGTTCTGAATCATTAACATAATAGCCTTGGTTTGTTCACATCTACCGGGGTACTCAGAAATTGGTCTTGCATACATTTTGTACTCCGGACGAAAACGATGCATATAAATACGACCATATGTTTGCAGTTCTTCTGCAAACTCTGGCAACAATTCTGCATGATGTTTGACATCAAAATATCGCAACGCATTTCTGAGTGCTAATTTTTTTTCAGCAATAGATAAAATTTCTTTGCGCTTTGGAGCATGATTTACTTCTAATTCATAGGCTTTTTTAGTTGGCAAAACCTCTGGAATTCCTTGCTGAATTTGAGCTTTAAATGTCATAAAAAATTCATATTAATGTCTAAAACAAATGTATTTATTTTTTTCCTACTGTAATTAACTATTCAAAAAAATTGATATTATTTTAAGAATTTCGTAAATTGAAATCCTATTTTAATATAAAATTTACGAATGAAACAAATTAAACCTTATAAACCTAACTATAAAGTAAGAATCGTAACTGCTGCATCTTTATTTGATGGACATGATGCTGCCATTAATATTATGCGTAGAATTATTCAAGCTACCGGTGTTGAAGTTATTCATTTAGGGCATGACAGAAGTGTTGAAGATGTTGTAAATTGTGCCATTCAAGAAGATGTTAATGCTATTGCAATAACCTCTTACCAAGGAGGTCATAACGAGTATTTTAAATACATGTACGACTTATTAAAGGAGAAGAACGCTGGTCATATCAAAATTTTTGGTGGTGGAGGTGGTGTTATTTTACCAGAAGAGATCAAAGAATTAATGGAGTACGGAATTACACGCATATATTCTCCAGATGATGGGCGTAAATTAGGCTTGCAAGGAATGATAAATGACTTGGTAAAAAGGGCAGATTTTGCCATTGGTGATGTCTTAAATGATGAAGTAAGAGGGCTAAAAAAAAGGGAAAATGCCAGTATTGCTAGAATTATCTCCTCTGCTGAAAATTTTCCTGAAATTGCTAAAGAATCTTTAGCTAAAATACATAAGAAAAACAAATCAGCTACCACCCCTGTTATAGGAATTACAGGAACTGGTGGTTCTGGAAAATCTAGTTTGGTTGATGAATTGGTTCGTAGATTCTTGATTGACTTTCCAAAGAAAACAATTGGACTTATTTCTGTAGATCCTTCTAAACGTAAAACCGGAGGTGCCTTATTAGGAGACCGCATTAGAATGAATGCTATCAATAACAATCGTGTTTATATGCGTTCTTTGGCAACTCGCCAATCTAATTTAGCATTGTCTAAACATGTAAATGAAGCCATTGAGGTTTTAAAAGCTGCAGAATTTGATTTGATCATTCTAGAAACCTCTGGTATTGGGCAATCAGACACCGAAATCATTGAACACTCTGATACTTCGTTGTATGTGATGACTCCTGAATTTGGAGCGGCAACTCAGTTAGAGAAAATAGATATGTTAGATTTTGCAGACCTAGTTGCCATTAATAAATTTGACAAACGTGGTGCTGTAGATGCTATTCGTGATGTAAAAAAACAGTATGTGCGTAACAATAATTTATGGTATTTACATACAGATGATCTGCCTGTTTTTGGAACAATTGCATCACAATTTAATGATCCAGGAATGAATTCGCTGTACAAAGCAGTAATGGATAAATTGGTAGAAAAAACAGGTGTTGATTTAAAATCCAATATGAAAATTAATGAAGGAATGACCGAGAAAATTTTTGTAATTCCTCCTGCAAGAGTTCGCTATTTGTCTGAAATTGCTGAAAGTAACAGAGGGTATAATAAAAAAGCAACCGATCAAGTAGCAGTTGCTCAAAAATTATTTGGAATCTACAAAACAATAGACTCTATTATAAGTATTGACTCAACTTCAATCAAAACTTTAGATATATTGACTAAAGCAGGTTTAGATCAAGAAAAAATATTACAATATACTTCAAAAGACGAAGTACCTTTTATAAAATTATTATGCTCTCAGTTTGACAAAATAAAAATGGATTTTGACTCTCACAACTGGGAAATTATTCTCAATTGGCAAGAAAAAATTCAACGCTATAAAGACCCTATTTACACATATAAAGTAAGAAATAAAGAAATTAATTTAGAAACACATAGTGAGTCTTTATCGCATTCTAAAATCCCTAAAATTTCCTTACCCAAGTATGAAGCTTGGGGCGATATATTACAATGGAATTTACAAGAAAATGTGCCCGGAGAATTTCCTTTCACTGCAGGCTTGTATCCTTTTAAAAGAACTGGCGAAGACCCAACCAGAATGTTTGCAGGTGAAGGCGGACCAGAGCGTACCAACAGACGTTTTCATTATGTAAGTTTTGGGTTGAAGGCCAAACGGTTGTCTACTGCTTTTGATGCTGTTACTTTATACGGAAACGACCCAGGAGTCCGACCAGATATTTACGGTAAAATTGGGAATGCTGGTGTTTCTATTTGTTGTTTAGATGATGCTAAAAAGTTATATTCTGGGTTTGATTTAAGTCATCATATGACCTCAGTTTCTATGACAATTAATGGTCCTGCTCCCATGCTACTCGGCTTCTTTATGAATGCTGCCATAGATCAAAATTGTGAGAAATACATCAAAGAGCACAAGTTAGAAAAAACAGTGGAAGCAGCATTTAAAAAAACATATGATGATAAAGGGTTAAAAAGACCTCTTTATCAAGGAAAATTACCAGAAGGAAATAATGGATTAGGCTTATTATTACTTGGACTAACAGGTGATTTAGTTTTGCCAAATGATGTCTATGCCAAAATTAAAATTGATACTTTAAAACAAGTTCGCGGGACTGTACAAGCAGATATTTTAAAAGAAGATCAAGCGCAAAACACCTGTATTTTTTCAACAGAATTCGCATTGCGATTGATGGGTGATGTTCAAGAATACTTTATAAAACAACAAATAAGAAATTTCTATTCGGTTTCAATTTCTGGATACCACATTGCTGAAGCGGGTGCCAATCCAATAACACAGTTGGCACTCACCCTTTCTAACGGGTTTACCTATGTAGAATATTACCTGTCTAGAGGTATGGATATTAATAAATTTGGACCCAATCTATCCTTTTTCTTCTCCAACGGACTAGACCCTGAATACGCAGTTATTGGACGTGTAGCAAGAAAGATATGGGCCAAAGCATTAAAGTATAAATACCGAGCAAATACAAGGGCACAAATGCTCAAGTATCATATTCAAACTTCTGGTCGCTCCTTGCATGCACAAGAAATTGATTTTAATGATATTAGAACTACACTTCAAGCTTTATATGCTGTCTATGACAATTGCAATTCATTACATACCAATGCCTACGATGAAGCAATTACGACACCTACTGAAGACTCTGTGAGAAGAGCCATGGCTATTCAGTTAATTATCAATAAAGAATTGGGATTAACTAAAAATGAAAACCCATTACAAGGTGCTTTTATCATTGAAGAACTCACAGATTTAGTTGAAGAAGCAGTCTTGTTAGAATTTGACAGAATTACAGAAAGAGGAGGTGTTTTAGGAGCGATGGAAACCATGTATCAACGTTCTAAAATACAAGAAGAAAGCCTGTATTATGAAATGCTAAAACACGATGGTGAATTCCCTATCATTGGAGTAAACACTTTTTTGAGTTCTAAAGGCTCTCCTACCGTTCTTCCTTCAGAAGTAATTAGGGCAACTGAAGAAGAAAAGCAATTTCAAATTCAAACAAAAGAGCTGTTAAACAAAGCGAATGCTATTAAAGTTAAAACTCAAATTGCAATTTTACAAAAAGCTGCTATTCAAAACGAAAATTTATTTGACAAGATCATGGAGGCAAGCAAAGTATGTTCTTTAGGACAAATTACTGGTGCCTTATTTGAAGTTGGCGGACAATACAGACGAAATATGTAGCTTTTATGAATCTTGAAACCATATAGATTTTAGGTGATTAAAAACCAATTTACCAACAAAATAGTAACCAACTTGAGTTTAAAACATAAAAGGAGCTGCAAATTTATGTACCCCTTTTGTGAACTTCACGTGAATGGTCTATTTCTTTTAGTTCAGTATAGACAACAACCTCTCTAGGCGCTCTAATCTTTTTTCCTGCTCTTTTATTTTACTATCTTGTTCTTTGATGGCATTGACAAGAACAGAAACCAATCCTAAATAATTTACAGCCAACATTTTATTAGAATCTTCACTGACCAATTCTGGAAATACTTTTTGAATATCTTGAGCCAAGACACCAATCTTTTGTTTGCCGTCTTTTTTCATAGTATAAGACTTACCATCTATCAATAATAATTTGGCAAGCGTAGCACCCAATGATACGATGTTTGCTTTGAGTCTTGCATCTGAAGAAACGACAATATCACCATTTACTGTTAAATGACTGCTTACGGTTGTCTCTCCGTTAAATAGTACTTTAAAAGCATCGTTCTTTGCATTAGACGCTGTTCCATTACCAATAACAAACGCAGTATTTGCAGGGTTATAGTATGTTGCACTGCTGTTTGGAATAGTCTCCGTTGAACCCGCATCATTGTATTGCCCAATCACTAAAGAAGCATAATCACTAGCTGTTGTAGATTTTCCCATTACTGTGGAAGCAGCTCCCATTGATAATGTTCCATGGCCCATTGCTGTGGAACGGTCTCCACTTGCTGTTGTAGATTCTCCCATTGCTGTGGAAATATGTCCAATTGCTTTTGTATCATAGCTCATTGCTATGGAATAATTTCCAGTTGCTTGTGCAGAATAACCCAATGCTGTGGAAACTCGTCCAGTTGCTTTTGTTAATAAACCCATTGCTGTGGAATACTCATTACTTGCTAATGTTCCATGCCCCATTGCTGTGGATGTCGTTCCACTTGCTGTTGTTTGTTTTCCCATTACTGTGGAAGCAATTCCACTTGCTGTCGTTTCGTTTCCCATTGCTGTAGAAGATTCTCCAGTTGCTTTTGTTAATAAACCCATTGCTGTGGAATACTCATTACTTGCTAATGTTCCATGCCCCATTGCTGTGGATGTCGTTCCACTTGCTGTTGTAGAATTACCCATTGCGGTGGAAACAGTTCCACTTGCTGATGTTAAAAAACCCATTGCTGAAGATATCGTTCCACTTGCTGTTGTTTGTTTTCCCATTGCGGTGGAAACAGTTCCACTTGCTGTTGTATAACTTCCCATTGCTGTAGAACGATCTCCAATTGCTGTTGTAGATTCTCCCATTGCGGTGGAAACTCGTCCAGTTGCTGTTGTAGATTCTCCCATTGCTATAGAAGATTCTCCACTTGCAGTTGTTAGATAACCCATTGCGGTGGAAACAGTTCCACTTGCTTCTGTGATAGCTCCCATTGCTGCGGAATAGTATCCACTTGCTAATGTTTCAGAGCCCACTGCTATGGAAGCTGTTCCACTTGCTTCTGTAGATTTTCCCATTGCTGTGGAATAATTACCTCCCGCTATTGTTCCATCTCCCATTGCTGTGGAAGATTCGTGACTGGCTGTTGTTGATTGACCCATTGCTGTAGAATAATTACCACTTGCTGTTGTTCCTTTCCCCATTGCTGTAGAATGATCTCCAATTGCTACTGTTAAATAACCCATTGCGGTAGTGAAAGCTCCACTTGCTTCTGTGATAGCTCCCATTGCTGTAGAATAGTGTCCACTTGCTGTTGTAGAATAGCCCATTACTGTAGAATAAGCTCCAGTTGCCTGACCTTGTGTTGATAGTGTAATTAGAAATATTAAAATTATACCCCCCTTTTTCATTTTTATTTATCTGAAGTGAATCTACTATCTAGTTATAACTAGGAAGTAAAAAATAAATTGATGGGGGGGAAATTTAGAGGCAATAAATTTATACTCTAAGTTACAAAAAAAAAAATTACACAAAAAGTTATCAATATAATATGCTGAAAGGCTTCTAAATAATACTCTTTTGAATTGCTTTATAATATCAAGATTTAACAGCACTAATAAAGCCCAAATTAGAAATTACATGTAGCTTTTATGAATCTTGAAACTATATAGATTTTAGGTGACTAAAAACCAATTTACGAACAAAATAGTAACCAACTTGAGTTTAAAACATAATAAAGAGCTGCAAATTAATACACCCTTTTTATGAACTATACTTGAACGGTCTATTTCTTTTAGTTCAGTGTAGACATCAACTTCTCTAAGCACTCTAATCTCTTTTCTTGCGCTTTCATTTTACTATCTTGTGCTTTCATTTTACCATCTTGCTCTTTAATAGCATTGACAAGAACAGAAACCAATCCTAAATAATTTACAGCCAACATTTTATTAGAATCTTCACTGACCAATTCTGGAAATACTTTTTGAATATCTTGAGCCAAGACACCAATCTTTTGTTTGCCGTCTTTTTTCATAATATAAGACTTACCATCTATCAATAATAATTTGGCAAGTGTAGCACCCAATGATACGATGTTTGCTTTGAGTCTTGCATCTGAAGAAACAACAATATCACCATTCACTGTTAAATGACTGCTTACGGTTGTCTCTCCGTTAAATAGTACTTTAAAAGCATCGTTCTTTGCATTAGACGCTGTTCCATTACCAATAACAAAAGCAGTATTTGCAGGGTTATAGTATGTTGCACTGCTGTTTGGAATAGTCTCCGTAGAACCCGCATCATTGTATTGCCCAATCACTAAAGAAGCATAATCACTTGCTGTTGTTTGTTTTCCCATTGCTGTGGAAGATTCTCCAATTGCTGTTGTAGAATAGCCTGTTGCTGTGGAAACAGCTCCATTTGCTTTTGAATTGTGACCCATTGCGGTAGTATAATTTCCACTTGCATTTGAATTGTAACCCATTGCTGTGGAATAATTTCCATTTGCTTGTGAATAATAACCCAATGCTGTGGAATAATCACCACTTGCTAATGTTTCAGAACCCATTGCTGTGGAAATAGTTCCACTTGCTGTTGTAGATTTACCCATTGCTAAAGAATTAGTTCCGCTTGCTGTTGTAAAATAGCCCATTGAGGTAGAATTATATGCACTTGCTGTTGTTCCATGTCCTATTGCTGTAGAAAGATCTCCAATTGCTTTTGAATTGTGACCCATTGCGGTAGTAAAATCTCCACTTGCAATTGAATTGTGACCCAATGCGGTAGAATAATATCCACTTGCAATTGAATTGTGACCCAATGCTATGGAACTTTCTCCATTTGCTTTAGAACCATAGCCCATTGCTGTAGAATGAGTTCCGGTTGTTTCTGTACCATAGCCCATTGCTGTGGAAGCTGTTCCACTTGCTTTTGTGTCTCTTCCCATTGCTGTAGAATGAGATCCGCTTGCTTCTGAAAGATAGCCCATTGCTGTGGAAGTATGTCCACTAGCTGTTGTAGAATAGCCCATTACTGTAGAATAAGCTCCAGTTGCCTGACCTTGTGCTGATAGTGTAATTAGAAATACTAAAATTATAACCCCTTTTTTCATTTTAATTTATTTAAAGTTCACCTACTGTCTAGATTATAAACTAGGAAGTAGAAATTAAATTGATGGGGGGAAATTTAGAGGCAATAAATATTTACTTCAATATACAAAAAATAAATAAATAAAAAAAATTGTACAAAAAGTTATTAAATATGCCAAACAGCATCATAATAAAAACCTTTTGAATTGATGTGTAATATAAAGATTCAACAGCGCTACTAAAACTCGAGTTAGAAATCATGTATTCCTTTTTTTAATATTGAAGCTGTAAAAGTTATAGTTTACTAAAAACCAATTCACGAACACAATCTTAACCAACCTGAGTTCAAAACAAAATTAAGAGCTGCAAATTAATGCAACCTCTTTTATGTAATTTAAGTGAATATTAGATTTATTTTAGTTCAGTTTAGACACCAACTTCTCTGGCGATCTAATCTCTTTTCTTGCGCTTTCATTTTACTATCTTGCGCTTTAGCGGTATTCACAAGAACTGAGACCAATTTCATACATCTTATAAATACCCATAATATAAAAATAAAATCTTATTGAAGAACGACACAAGAATACCTGTTTTTAGGTTAATTTAAGTACTTTTATCTTTTAAATGTAAACTGTGAAAAAGAAAGATCTTATTAGTAAAGAATTAAACGATTTTTACAACAAGGCTTCAGAAGAAACTAGGTTGGAAAAGGGAATGGGGATTTTTGAGTTTGAACGAATTAAAGAGCTCATCGAAGAACATATTTCTAAACCTAACGCTACGATTGTTGATGTTGGTGGTGGAACAGGAAAATACGCTGAATGGTTAGCGAAAAACGCACATAATGTTCATTTGATAGAGCCTGTACTAAAACACATTAAACTTGCTGAAAAAAGAGCTAAAAAACTTAAAAATCCATTTTCTGTTACTGTTGGTGAAGCTAAAAATCTGCCTTTTAAAAACAATTCTGCAGATTTGGTTATTCTTCACGGTCCGTTGTATCATTTGCAAAAAAGAGAAGATAGGATATCGGCCATCATTGAAGCAAAACGAGTGGTAAAAAAAGGAGGCATTATTCTGGGATTCGCAATCAACGCAACAGCATCAACTCTTGTTGGTTTAATGAATGGAATGATTCATGCAAACTCTTTTTTTGATATGTGCAAAGAAGAACTGACTACAGGTATTCACAATGCCCCAAAAGATTTTCCTTTTTTATTGGCTGATGCTTTTTATCATAAACCACAAGAATTAAAAGCAGAGTTTATAGAGAAAGACCTCAATTTCATAAACCTTTTTGCAGTAGAGGGAATGATTTGGTTAGACAATGAATACTTTGCAAATATGATTGACAAGAAAAAATCTAAAACATTAAAAGCATTGCAACGCCTCACACAAAATGACGAGTACTTGTTACCATTTAGCCCACATATGATGATTGCCGTTAAAAAATAAATTAAAATTTCCTGATTAGATTTTTAAAGCGATGCATAAAGAAAACGATACTGTATAGATACTGAAGCCATTGCTAAAATCACCTTCTTCTTTTAGGTGCTCGGCTTACTTTTTTCTTTCTTTTATTAAAAGGAACTGCATCATCAAAAGTATTTTTTACTTCTTTGGCATTTTTGTTTTTCTTCCAGGAGTTATTTTCTGGTAATAATTTTTTTAATAAATCTTGTCTTCCCACTTTAGTTAAGGTGTTACGAATCCAATTTTTATTTTCTTTCTTATACCAAAAGAAAAATTTATGTTGGTCTTCTCGCTCCTTTTTTGTTTTGGGAGTCTTGGTTGGCTTTAGAGTATATGGGTGATAACCAGAATAATAAATAACGGTTGCAACCGTCATTGGTGTAGGAGTAAAACCCTGTACCTGTTCTAACTGAAAACCCATATCTTTGGTTTCAGCAGCCAAATTTGCCATGTCTTCTACTTCACTTGCTGGGTGACTAGAAATAAAATAAGGAATTAACTGTAAATTTAATTTCTTCTTTATATTAATTTTATCAAAACGCTCTTTAAATTTATGAAAATATTTAAAAGAGGGCTTTCGCATCAATTTTAAAACAGGATCAGAAGTATGTTCTGGAGCAACTTTTAACCGTCCGGAAACATGTTTTGTCATTACCTCTTCGGTATAAGCATCCAGTTCTTTTGGATCTGCATTTTTGTTAAATTCAGGCACCAACATATCATGTCTAATTCCACTTCCAATGAATGATTTTTTAATCTTTGGATGCTTATCAACTGCTTGATATAATTCTGTTAATGGCTTGTGTGAGGTGTCTAGATTAGAGCAAATTACAGGGGATATACAACTAGGAGCAATGCATTTATCGCAAATAGATTGTACTTTTCCTTTCATTTGATACATGTTTGCAGAAGGGCCACCAATATCAGACAAATAGCCTTTAAAATCTGGCATATTTGCCACTTTATCTATTTCTTTAAGTACCGACTCTTGACTCCTGCTTGCAATAAATTTTCCTTGGTGTGCAGAAATAGTACAAAAACTACATCCACCGAAACACCCTCTGTGGATATTGATAGAGAATTTTATCATTTCAAACGCAGGAATAGGGCCACGTTTATCATACTTTGGGTGCGGTAAGCGGGTAAAAGGCAAATCAAATGACCCATCTATTTCCTTTTCTGTCATTGTCGGAAAAGGCGGATTTATTACCAATGTTTTTTCAGCAACACCTTGTAAAATTCTTCTTGCCTTTAATTTGTTAGATTCTTGTTCAATGACTTTAAAATTTGAAGCAAATGTTTTTTTATCTTTTAAACAAGCTTCATGAGAATTGATTGTTACATCCTCCCAATCATTTACAATTGGTAATTTCTCTTCCTTTTGATTGACAAAAATAGCGGTTTGTTTAATATTTTTTAAACTCGAAAATGGCACGCCTTTTTGCAATAATGTTACAATTTCTCTCAAAGGTTGTTCTCCCATACCATAAACCAACATATCTGCTTTAGAGGTTTCTAAAATAGTTGGCAACAACTTGTCAGACCAATAATCATAGTGCGTTACTCGTCTTAAAGAAGCTTCAATACCCCCAATTAAAACAGGAACATCTGGAAACTTTTCTTTTAATATTTTAGAATAGACTGATGTTGCATAATCGGGTCTAAAGCCTTTGTCTCCATTGGGTGTATATGCATCTTTGTCTCTTCTTTTTTTATTTGCAGTATAATTGCTAACCATGGGATCCATACACCCGCCAGTTGCCCCAAAAAATAAACGGGGTTTCCCTAATTTTTCAAAATCTTGCAAATTATCATGAACACTTGGTTGTGGCACAATGGCAACTCGCAAACCATAACTCTCTAAAATCCTACCAATTACAGCAGGACCAAAAGAAGGATGATCTACATAGGCATCACCACTAAATAAAATAACATCCAACTCTTCCCAACCACGAATTTTAACTTCTCTGTTTGTAGTTGGTAACCAATCTGTTAGTTGATGTCTTTTTGTACCTTGCATATTTTGCAAAAATACAAGATTTTTAATTGAAGTTGTATTGTTCAACTGGTTTTTCTTAAGAGTTAGAAAAAAATAAACAAACCGCTTGCTCATTGATGAAAAGCCAAATCAATATTTAACAAAAGAATATCAAAAAACTATTTTTTGTTTTGTAATTTTATAGTCATTAATATAAATAACCAATGAAAACTCTTATTCCTCTTGCATTTTTTAGTTTTTTTCTTTTCACAAATTGTGAACAAACATCCTCCTATAAAAAAACTACAAAAGAAAACTATGTAGCGAATAATTACTCAAAAAAGGAGGTAAACATTACAATGAGGGATGGTATTAAATTACACACCACTATCTATTCTCCAAAGGACAAAAGCAAAACATACCCAATTTTAATGCAAAGAACGCCTTACAGTTCTGCACCCTATGGTGATGGTAAAATGAAAAGTAAAATTAGTCCGAATCTTCATTTAATGAAAGAGGGAAATATTGTTGTGTACCAAGATGTTCGAGGTCGATGGATGAGCGAAGGAGTCTATGACAATATGCGTGCCTACATCTCCAATAAAAAAGCAACCCAATCTGATGAAGTTTCAGATACTTATGATACTATAGATTGGTTGGTGAAAAACATAGAAAATAACAATGGAAATGTGGGTACTTGGGGCATTTCCTACCCTGGCTATTATGCAACAGTTTCAACAATTGATGCGCATCCGGCTTTAAAAGCAGCCTCTCCACAAGCATGTATTGGCGATTTCTTTTTTGATGACTTTCACCATAATGGTGCCTTCTTATTAAGTTATTTTAGAGCTATTTCTTTATTCGGCACCTACAAAGATACACCAACAAATTCTGCTTGGTATTCTTTTCCAAAAATGAATACCAAAGATCAATACCAATTTTTTCTAGACAAAGGCCCACTAAAAAACTTAAATGACTATTTTCAATATGATAAGTTCGCTATAAAAACTGCAGAAAATAATGATAAAATCGATGATTTTTTCTGGAAAGAAATTGTAAACCATCCCAATTACGATGCTGTTTGGAAAAGCAAAGGAATTATTCAGCACTTAAATAAAGTTCCCTCTTCTGTGGCAACGATGATTGTTGGTGGTTGGTTTGATGCTGAAGATTTATACGGACCTTTAGAAACCTACAAAGCCATTGAAAAACAAGGTAAAGACAATTACAATACATTGGTTTTTGGCCCTTGGGATCATGGAAAATGGGCCAGTTCAGGCGTTAAAAATTCTGTAGGAAATTATTATTTTGGCGATTCTATTTCTTTAAAATTTCAATCTGAAATAGAAACCAACTTCTTTAATCATTTCTTAAAAGGAAAAGGCAATAAAGAGACTGGTTTGCCCGAAGCCTATGTTTTCGATTCTGGAAAAAAAGAATGGAAATCCTATGCAACTTGGCCCCCAAAAAATATCGAAAAGCAAGATTGGTTTTTAACTGAAAATCAAAAAATATCTCTCATACCTCCTACTCATAAAAAGCAGATACACAGCATCAATTTTGTGAGTGACGTAAAGCGTCCTGTTCCTTATTCTGAAGACATCAAGACTGTTTTTACACCAAGAAAATACATGACAGATGACCAACGTTTTGCAGCAAGAAGACCGGATGTTTTGGTTTTTGAAACCGATGTTTTAACTGACGAAATTACCCTGGCTGGAGATATTTTAGCAAAATTAAAAGTTGCCACAACGGGCTCTGCTGCCGATTGGATTGTAAAAATTATTGATGTTCATCCTGCTGATACCAAAGAAAACAACGAAAAGCTACAAAATCATTTGAAAATGAGCAATTATCACTTAATGGTTAGAAGTGAAGTTTTACGAGGTCGCTTTAGAAATAGCTTTGAAAATCCAGAACCATTTATACCCAACAAAAAAACTGATGTAAATATAAAATTACAAGACGTTTTTCACACGTTTAAAAAAGGACATAAATTGCAAATTCAAGTGCAAAGCACCTGGTTTCCTTTAATCGATTTAAATCCACAAACATACGTAGACAATATTTACAAAGCAGACAAAAAAGACTTCAAAACACAAACCCATTCAGTGTTTACAGATTCATCCCTAGAATTTTCAGTTTTAAAATAAATTTTCATCAATGAAAAATAAAATTAAGCTCCTAACCTTGACCCTTTTTACGATTACATTTCAAGCACAAGAAAAAACAGGACCCATATTTAAAGAAGGGCAAGCACAAATTGTAGCCGCTTTTAATGCTCCAGAAAATTGGATCCGCCATGATCTTTGGGTGGAAACTACTTTTGACACAGATGGCGATGGAAAATTAGACAGAATGCATGTGGCCGTAACAAGACCTTATCAAACAGAATCTGAGGGTTTAAAACTGCCAATTGTATACGAATCTAGTCCGTATTATGGAGGAACTGCAGGAAACGATCCAGAGCTATTTTGGAATGTAAAACATGAACTTGGAGAAAAAGAAAATCCAAGAGCAAAAATAGAAGTTGTTCGAATGGGAAAACGTCCGATTATTTCGAACTCACAAATAAGAAATTGGGTACCAAGAGGGTATATTGTGGTACATTCTTCCTCTCCCGGCACCGGTTTATCTGATGGGGCTCCGACAGTTGGTGGTAAAAACGAATCATTGGCGCCCAAAGCAGTAATCGATTGGCTTAATGGCCGTGCTAAAGGGTTTTCTTCAAGAAACGGAACAGCGCCCGTTGCTGCTTTTTGGTCTACAGGAAAAGTAGGGATGATAGGAACTTCTTACAATGGAACCATTCCTCTAGCAGCAGCTACAACAGGTGTTGAAGGTTTAGAAGCCATTATACCAATTGCACCGAATACTTCTTATTATCATTATTATCGCTCTAACGGTTTGGTGCGCTCGCCTGGTGGATATTTGGGCGAAGATATTGATGTATTGTATGATTTTATTCACAGTGGAAAAGAAAAAAACAGAGCCTACAACAACAGGGTTGTAAGAGATACAGAGATGGCAAACGGTATGGACAGAGCTTCTGGTGATTACAATGATTTTTGGGCCGGAAGAGATTATTTAAATCAAATGAAACCAATGAAAGCAGCACTGCTAATGTCACATGGGTTTAACGATTGGAATGTGATGCCAGAACATAGCTATCGTATTTCAAAAAAAACCAAAGAAATGGGGGTGCCAACACAAATTTACTATCATCAAAACGGACACGGAGGACCACCGCCAATGAAAATGATGAACCGTTGGTTTACTCGTTATTTACATGGAATAGAGAATGGAGTAGAAAAAGATGCAAAAGCTTGGATTGTCAGAGAAAATGACAATAGACTAACACCTACGGCTTATCAAGAATATCCGAATCCTGCTGCAGAACCAGTTGTGTTGCACCTCGGTGCAGGCGGCCCTAAAATTGGAAAACTAACACGAAACAATTTAAACACCAAAGAAAAAGAAACCCTAACAGACAACCATACTTTTTCTGCAGAATCTCTTGCAAAAACTAAGAATTCAAATCATAGGCTATTGTATGTTACTTCCACTTTAAAAGAAGATCTTCATCTTTCTGGATTGCCAAGTATTACAATAAAAGCAGCCAGCTCAAAACCAGCTGTAAACTTATCTGTTTACCTCGTTTCTTTGCCTTGGAATATGAATAGAAGAGCAAAAATTACCGATAATATTATTACACGTGGTTGGGCAGATTTACAAAACCATTCGTCTCTCACAAATGGCTCAGCATTAAAACCTGGTGCATTTTATAAAATGTCATTTGACTTTCAACCCGATGATCAAATTATAAAAAAAGGGCAACAAATTGGTCTGATGATATTTTCTAGTGATTCTGAATATACAATCCTACCTGAACCCGGAACAAAACTTACTGTAGACCTAAAAGAAACTATAATTACACTCCCAATCGTTGGAGGAAATGCTGCTTTTAAAGCAGCTGTTGACTGATTTTAATCTAAAAAACAACCCTTTTCATCTATTAACTATTATTTGTATTCAAAAAAGATTTGAAAATGACTTCTACGGAAATTGCCTTATTACTTAACGATGACAGAGAAAAAATCACTAGAATTGGTGAAATTATTGGAAGAAAAATTACAGAAAAAGATAATTTTGACAATCTTAATGAATTCGAAAAGACATTTATCCTCATAGATGTTCTAGAACACAACGTAACAAATGGAGGCTTTATTCAATTATTCTTCAACTCGTCTGGGCAATTTGCTCATGAAATTTTTCAAGCGTATATTGCAATAAAAGCAACAAAAACTGTAGACATTATCTCAAAAGCAATTCAATTATTTCCTACGATACCGGTTCCTAAAAGTATAAGAATAAGACAAGAAATATTAATGGAATCTTCAGCTAATTTAGATTTATGGGACAGTTTAGATGAAGAATTTGACAAATATGAAGATGATATCTTACAATTAACCATCAATTACGTTAGAGAACACATACAGTATTTTGACTAATTCTTTTATCTCTTTCATAGCTGTAATTTGAAAGAATAGAATATTGTATTTTTGTAAACCAATAAAATTTATGAGGTCTTTTAAATGTATTTTTCTACTCCTAGCCTTTTTTTTGATTGCTGTAAGTACATTCCAACAATGTACAACAAAAAAACACCTAGTATTAAATAGTAAAAACGTAGAAAAAAACAAGCAATTGATTACAGAAGTTTTGTATTTAATGGATGGAAAAGAAATCACAAAAGAGTTTTTAAAAACTATTGAACCCAGTAATATTAGGTCTATGAGTGTGCTGAAAGGAGAAAAAGAAATTTCGAGACATACCCATAAAAAAGTAGCTGGGATTGTCATCATAAAATTAAAAAAACAACCCTAATGCGGAAACCATTCTTGTGTGTGCTAGCACTCTTAATTTTTAATTCTTGCTCCTCAAAAAAGAGGCCTATACTTGGTGAGACAGTCTTCCAAATTAGATTAAACACAAATTATAAAGACGCTTCTATTTCCCCTTTAAAAAAGAAAGATTTAAAAAAATTTAATGGCTTAGCATTTTTCCCTATTGATTCCTCTTTCATTGTGAAAGCAAAATTCACCAAAATAAAAAATGCCCTAAGTTTCAAAATGCCATCAAACACAGATAGAAAAATTTTATACAAAGAATATGGTATCCTAAGATTTCCATTAAAAGGAAAAAATCATGAGTTAACCATTTATCAAAGTCAAGATGATTTGCGCGATGAAAATTATAAAGACTATTTATTTTTACCTTTTACTGATGCCACAAGTGGCAGCAAATCTTATGGCGGTGGACGCTATATGGATATCAAGACTACAGATATTAATAAAGACAATACAGTGCTTTTAAACTTCAACAATACCTCCAACCCTTATTGTGCTTATAACGATAAATATTCTTGCCCCTTAACGCCCAGGAAAAATCATTTAGACCTGGAAGTAAAAGCTGGAATAATGGCATTCAACAATCCGTAACAAAAATTACTTCATTTTTCTGTAGGTTGTATACAGCCCATAAAAAATACTGAAAAATAGTTTGTATGCAAAAAAGTTTTTCCATTTACCCTCTGAAAAAACCTTTTGATGAAGTCCCTTAAAATCTCCTGCGAAAATTTCTGTTGAATTGTTTATGAGTAAAGAAATGACAATGACAATGACAAAAAAAGGAAAGGCTACTTTTAAAAAGTTAGGCCAAAATTGAGGATGTTTTATTTTTTCTAAAAAAGGCATTTATTTTAATTTTTGATTGTTGTGATGACGCGCATGATCACGTTTTGTTTTGAGGTCTAATTTCTTTTCAAAAGCATCTTTTAGATCGATTCCTGTTTGGTTTGCCAAACACAAAACAACAAAGAGCACATCTGCCAACTCCTCTCCTAAATCTTTATTTTTATCAGATTCTTTTTCACTTTGCTCGCCATAACGTCTGGCTATAATACGAGCGACTTCACCAACTTCTTCTGTTAATTGTGCCATATTTGTTAGTTCGTTAAAATAACGAACTCCGTGCATTTTAATCCAATCGTCAACTTGTTTTTGGGCATCTTGTAGATTCATCGTCTGTGTTTTCTATGTGGCAAAGTTACAAAGTGTCTGAGATAAAGCTTCTAAATTATTTCATTTTTTAAAAAAGAAGCTGTTTTATGGAAAGTATGTACTTCCTATTTTAAATTTATTGATAAAAAAAACTCTTATAAAAGTAATCTCAAACTTCAGAAACCACCTCAGAAAATAGCTGAAAGACTAGCTGAGAAACTTACAAACCTCGTTGAAAAATTGTATCGGATTTTCAGCATGCAGCCAGTGACCAGCATTTTTTATTTCTATAATTTTTGAATTGAGAAAGTGAGCTGCTATTACAGGCACTTCCTCTTCTGTAATATAATCGGAATGATCTCCTTTTAAAAACAAGGTTTCTTTTTCGAAAACAGTAAAAGAAGGCAATGCCACTCCTATTTCAGGATTGTTTGCTGTTAAAGAATCTAGATTGAATCGATAGGCCAATTGCCCTTTTTCTTTCCAAAAAACATTTTTCAATAAAAATTGACGAACTCCCAACTCTGGGACGAGTTCCGCTAATTTTTTATCAACCAGGCTTCTAGAATTATGAATCGAAAAATCGATAGAATTCAATGCTGCTAATATTGCATTATGGTGAGGCTCATACCTTCTTGGTGAGATGTCTACAATAATTAATTTTTTTACCAAATCAGGATAGGTAACAGCAAATAACATGGCTGTCTTTCCACCCATAGAATGGCCAATTAAATACACTTTTTCTAACTTATGATACTGAATATAGCAATATAGGTCTTCAACTAAAACTTGGTAATTAAAGGTATCTTCATGAAAACTACGCCCATGATTTCTTTGATCTATTAAATGAACCTGATACTCTTTAGAAAACTGATTTCCTAATGATTTCCAGTTATCACTCATGCCAAAGTAACCGTGTAAAATTAAAAGCGGGATTCCTTCCCCTTTTATTGTTGAATGTAATATTGGGTTGTTATGCATTGTAATGATTGTATGTGATGAACAAAAACAACTGTAACCAGTAAATTAGGATTGTAAACGATGTAAATACATATTTACAACATTCTCTAGCCCTAAATACAAACTTTCTGAGATGAGTGCATGTCCGATAGAAACCTCCGCTAAATTAGGAATATTCTCTTTAAAAAATTGAATATTATCTAGGCTTAAATCATGTCCTGCATTGATTCCTAATCCCAAATCATGGGCTAATACTGCAGCTTCCGCATACGGTTTCACAGCCTCTTTATTTCCCTTGTAGAATTGTGTTGCAAAAGCTTCCGTAAACAATTCAATTCTATTCGTACCAATTTTTGCTGCTGCTTCAATCAACTTCAAATCTGTGTCAATAAAAATTGATGTTCTAATTCCGTTTTGTTGAAATTCTTGAATTACTTCTTTCAAAAAAGAGTGCTGTTTAATAGTATCCCAACCTGCATTTGAAGTAATTGCATCTGTAGCATCTGGAACAAGTGTAACCTGAGTTGGTTTTACCTCAAGCACCAAATCCATAAAAGAAGCAATAGGATTTCCTTCTATGTTGTATTCTGTAGTTACTATCCTTTTTAAATCTCTTGCATCTTGGTAGCGAATGTGCCTTTCATCTGGTCTTGGATGAATGGTAATTCCTTGTCCGCCAAATTCTTCAATATCGCTGGCTACTTTTAATAAATTTGGGACATTTCCTCCACGAGAATTTCTTAAAGTTGCTATTTTATTAATATTTACACTTAACTTTGTCATGATCTAAAATTAGACCACAAAGATAATTTATTAAATCATTTTATCCTATATTCGTAGTATATGAATGTAAATGAATACATACTAGAAGAAATAAAACCTCTTCGATTAAAAGACAGCATAAAAAGCGCTCAAAAGGTGTTTGAGAATCACCCTATTACACATTTTCCAGTAATTGAGAATAATAAATTACTTGGGTCTTTTTCCGAAGATGACATTCAAACTCTTGAAAACAAAGAAGATGAATTAAATTCACACGCACATTTATTACATTCTTTTTTTACAGATGAAAATGCTACTGTTTTAGAGTTATTAAAAATTTTTGCTGATAACGATACCAACATCATTCCGGTATTAAATGAATACAAAGAATATCTTGGTTATTTTGATTTACGAGACGTTTTAGATCTTTTTTCTAACAGTCCTTTTATGGTTGAAGAAAGTGAAACTTTAATTATAGAACAACTAAAAAATGTATATTCTATGAGTCAAATTGTTCAAATTATAGAATCTAATGGTGGGCAACTTTTAGGCTTGTATATTTCAGAAAAGAAAGAGAATTTTATTCAGGTTACGCTAAATATAGTCACGAATGAAATTAACGAAATTATGCAAACCTTTAGACGATATGATTATAAAATTATATCCATGCATGAAAATGACATGTATTTAAAAGATTTAAAAAACAGATCTGAATATTTGCAGAAATATTTAGAGATCTAATCCTTTAAAAAGAAATTTACTTAAAAATTAAAGAAGTGAAGAAAGCAGCTATTTACGGTCAATCTTATGCCATTTCCTCAGAAAATGAAATTAAAACACTTGTCAAAGTTCTACAAAAAAATAAGATTGATTTCTATATAGAAAGTGAATTTTATTCACTTTTAATAGACAATAAGGTTTTAGAAAACAACTACAATTCTTTTAGTAGTTTTAATGATTTAGACAGTTCATTTGACATTATGCTAACCATTGGTGGAGATGGCACTTTTTTGCGCTCCGCCACTCATATTAGAGATTTAGACATTCCTATTTTGGGCATCAATACTGGAAGACTAGGGTTTTTAGCCATTGTTGCTAAAAACCGCATAGAAGAGACTGTAGAGTTGGTTCTGAAAGGAGACTATAGCATTCAAGAAAGAACGCTGATCTCTGTAAAGACATCCCCTAAAACTCCTGATTTTGAAGAGCTGAACTTTGCACTAAACGAAGTTACTGTTGCAAAGAAAAATACCACTTCTATGATTGGTGTAAAAACAAATTTGAATGATGAATACCTCACAAATTATTGGGCTGATGGACTAATTATTTCAACTCCTACTGGCTCTACAGGATATTCTTTAAGCTGCAATGGCCCGGTAGTTCTTCCGGATTCTAAGAATTTAGTAATTACCCCTATTGCACCTCATAACTTAAATGCAAGACCGATGGTAATTTCTGATGCTACTAAGATAGCATTGGAAGTAGATTCTAGAGAAAAAAGTTTTTTAATCTCTTTAGATTCTAGAGTTACAACGGTTCCATGCAATACTAAAATTTTCATCGAAAAAACCAACTTTACAATTAAAAGTATTTTGCCCAAAAATCACTCTTTTCTTAAAACTTTAAGAAGCAAACTATTGTGGGGTGAAGACAACAGAAATAAAACAAATCTTTAAGGAGAAGCTACAATATTTCTTTAAAAAAAGTGTTAGTTAAAAAGATTCACTATTAACTTTTAGAAAGCAAATTGAAATTCTTACATTTGCGTGCTATTTTTAGAATGAAAAATAATTTATTTCTTTTCGTATTTGTCTGCTTTACCTCAATTCTTTTGGGGCAAATTCATGAAGTCGGTTTCTCCATAGGAGGATCTAACTACATTGGTGATATTGGTAGGGGTAATTATATCAATCCAAATAAAGTAGCAGCTGGTCTCTTTTATAAATATAATAAAAATCCAAGAATTGTCTTACGAACAGCATACAGCTACATTCCAATTCAAGGTGACGACCAAAATGCTAGTTCCACTTTTAGAAAAGACAGAGAACTTAATTTTTCAAATACGATACATGAATTGTCGTTTGGAATAGAGTATAATTTTTATGAATATGACATCTCATCAGAGGATAAAACTTGGACCCCCTATCTTTTGTTTGAATTGGTTGGTTTCAATTACAAAAATGCTGATTCTTATACAACATCAGGAACGTTAATTTCTGGAAACAAAACATCCTTTGCAATTCCTTTCGGTATTGGGTATAAGTCTAAATTATATCGTAATTTAGCATTTGCATTTGAAACAAAGTTTAGATACACTTTTGAAGACGATTTGGACTTCATTTCTAATTCAACACCAGATGTAAATATAGAAGGAACTGGCAATGATTGGTATGTATTTACCGGTTTTTCTTTCATATACACTTTTGGAAGACCTGCTTGTTATACGAACGGATTATAGGAATATGGACAAAAAACTACGCATCGATTTACAAAGAACACCCAAGCATGTTGCCATTATCATGGATGGAAACGGACGTTGGGCAAAAAACAAAGGGATGAACAGGATTTTTGGCCATAAGAGCGCACTAACAGCCGTAAGAGAATCGGTTGAAAGTGCTGCTAAAATTGGTGTAGAAGCGATAACATTATATGCTTTTTCTACGGAAAATTGGAACAGACCAAAATTAGAAATTGATGCATTAATGAGTTTATTAGTTAGTTCACTTAAAAAAGAACTCCATACATTTCAAAAAAATGGAGTTCTTGTAAATGCTATAGGATGCATAGAAAATCTTCCTAAAAAAGCACAAAAAGTTTTGAAAGAGGTGATGAACGAGACAAAAAAAAATACCCGAATCGTTTTAACGCTCGCCTTGAGTTATGGCGCACGAGAAGAAATTGTTAATGCAATTAAAAATATATCTAAAAAAGTTGTTAATAAAGAGCTAAATATTGAAGAAATTAGTGAAAATACTATAAATAATCATTTATATACGTTTAATTTGCCCAACGTTGATTTAATGATAAGAACGAGCGGTGAAAAACGCATTAGTAATTTCTTGTTGTGGCAAATGGCATATGCTGAATTATATTTTACAGATGTACTTTGGCCAGATTTTAGAGAAGAGCATTTTTATGATGCAATCATAGATTATCAGAATAGAGAACGAAGATTTGGAAAGACAAGCGAACAAATTACAGAATAAATTTTTTATGAAATTATTTTCTGCAGCATTAACGCTATTTGCGTTATTTTTTACTTTTAGTGCCAAGGCACAAACCCAAAAAGACAGTTTACTAGTTGTAGAAATTGATACAACAACCACAAAAAAAATCTCCTTCGAAAAAGGGAAAGAATATATTTTAGGAGGAATTAGTGTTGTTGGATTGAAAAAATTTAGCGAAGAAACAGTTCGTATTTTTACGGGTTTAAAAAATGGACAAGCAATCAAACTTCCCGGAGATAAGCTAACTAGTGCTATTAAAAAATTATATGAAAGCAAACAGTTTAGCAATGTAGATGTTTATCTTGAAAAATTAGATAAAAAAACAGTTTACCTTCAGTTTGATGTTCAAGAATTACCTCAACTAAATACAGTAAAAATCAAAGGAGTAAAAAAAGGAAAAGCCAAAGAGCTTATAAAAGATGCTGAACTAAAACAAGGTGCCATGGTTACTGACAATCTAATTGTTACTACCAAAAACTACTTTACAAAAATCTTCACAGACAAAGGGTTCCTTAAAACAAAGGTTTCTTTAGATGTTAAAAAAGACAGCTCAGACGCGAATACTGTTCACATGGCTGTTTTTATAGACAAAGGGAAAAAAATAAAAATAAAAGACATTGTTTTTTCAGGCAATAACGCGCTTTCTAGTTCGAAGCTGAGAAAAGCAATGAAAAACACAAAACAAAAACTCTTAGGACGTTTTTGGAAAGGTTCTAAATACATAGAAGAGGATTTTCAGGAAGATTTAGAAAGTATTCTAGATAAGTACAGTAGATTGGGCTATAGAGATGCTCGTATTCTTAGCGACAAGGTTACTTGGAATGATGACAATACAATCAATATTCATCTAGAATTAGAAGAAGGAAGACAATACCGATTTGCTGAAATATTATTTATTGGTAACAAAGAATACACAGACGAACAGCTTCAACTATATTTAAAAATTGTAAAAGGAGATGTATACAATGGTGCTGTTTTAAAAGAAAGAGTTAAGGGAGACGGTAGCCCTACTTCACAAGATATTTCTACACTATACCAAGATAATGGTTTCTTATTCTCTTCTGTTAATGCCGTTGAAACAAGAGTAAAAAACGATTCTATTACTGTAGAAATTAGAATTCGAGAAGATGAAAAAGCACGTATAAGAAAAGTAAGTGTTTCTGGTAATGACAAAACCAATGACCATGTTTTATTCAGAGAATTACGAGTAAAGCCAGGAGATTTATTTAGCAGAACTGCAATTATTAGATCTATTAGAGAAATTGGTCAATTGGGGTTTTTTGACACCAATGTAACTCCAGATGTAGTGCCCGATTATCAGAATAAAACTGCTGATATCGAATTTAGTGTTACAGAAAAAGGAGGAAGCCAAATAGAGCTTCAGGGTGGATACGGAGGAGGTTCTTTCATAGGAACTTTGGGCTTGTCTTTTAATAATTTTTCCATCAGAAATATCTTAAATAAAGAAGCGTACAAACCACTTCCTATGGGGGATGGTCAAACACTATCTTTAAGATTACAAACAAGCAGAACCTACAGCACCTATAGTTTTTCTTTTACGGAACCATGGTTGGGTGGCAAAAAACCAAAATCATTATCTTTCTCTGTATATTCGTCAAATCAATATCAATTAAACCCAAGAACTTATGATGTAGATAGAAGCAGAAGTTTAGGAATTATTGGAGCCTCTATTGGTCTTGGACAACGTTTGAAATGGCCAGATGATTATTTTCAATTGTCACAAAGTATCGCCTACCAAAGTTTTAAATTAAATGATTATGGATTTAGAGTTGGGAATGCAATTTTAAGTAACGGTACGCTAAACAACCTTTCTTACAATGCAACTATATCTAGAAATTCTGCAGGACCAAGTTTAATTTTTCCAACCTATGGATCTGAATTTTCATTCGGTATAAAAGCAACTTTTCCTTATTCATTGGTAAATAATAAAGATTTCACAGAACCATCAGACTTAACAGATTCTGAAAAGAATTCTTTTTTTGCAGAAAAATACAAGTGGCTAGAATACTATAAATTAACCTTCAAAGGAAAGTGGTATACTTCTTTTACAGATAAATTGGTATTAATGACCAATGCAGAATTAGGATATTTAGGGTTTTATAATGCAGAATTAGGATTGTCTCCTTTTGAAAGATATTTTGTTGGTGGTGATGGTATTGCGCAGTTTCAATTAGACGGAAGAGAAACCGTTGGCTTGAGAGGTTACGAGAATAATCGATTGTCTTCTATCGATGGAGGTTCTATTTATAATAAATTTCAACTAGAACTGCGTTATTCTATTACGGATGCTCCATCTGCTTCTATTTATACATTAGGATTTTTAGAAGCTGGTAATTCTTATGACAATTTTGAGGGATATAATCCGTTTGAATTAAAACGTTCAGCGGGTATAGGTGTTAGAATATTTATGCCTGCATTTGGTTTGTTAGGAATCGACTTTGCTCACGGTTTTGATCCTTTACCGGGGCAAACAGTGAAATCTGGCTGGCAAACACATTTTATTATTGGAAGACAATTCTAAAAAAACTGTACCTTTATAGGAATTTAATTTTGGCACAGTTTTTTCTAAATACTATACAAATGAAAAAAATATTTTTAGTAATCGTTTTTTTACTCAGTCTTAATTTCTCTTGGGGCCAAAGAAGTCAAATAATTGCCTACATAGATATGGAGTATATTTTAGAAAATGTCCCAGAATATCTTGAAGCGCAAAACACGCTTAACGCTAAAATTGCAAAATGGAGAAAAAAATTAGACGATCAAGCCAGATATATAGAACTCTTAAAAACAGACTTAGCAAACGAGAAAGCAATACTAACAAAAGATTTAATTGAAGAAAAAGAGGAAGAAATTAGCTTGAAACAAGCAGAACTAAGAAGGCTAGAGTCTCTATATTTTGGTCCAAAAGGTGATATGTTTTCTATTAGGAAACAATTGGTTAAGCCAATCCAAGATCAAGTTTACAATGCAATTCTAAAAATTTCTAAAAGAAAAAAATATGACTTTGTTTTTGACAAATCTAGCGATTTGGTTATGCTTTATTCAAATAAAAAATACGATATTAGCGAACTTGTTTTAGCGTCTATAGACAGAACACGATTGATAGACACAAAAAACAAAAAAAAGAACCAGAAAAAAGCTGCTCCTAAACAAGAATTAACAGACAGCCAAAAAAAGAAAATCAGTTTAAAGAAAGAAGCGCAAGCAAAGAAAATTGCTGATATTGAAGCAAAAAAGAAACTCATTTCAGACAGAAGAAAAGCGCAATTAGAAATTCGAAATGAAGCAAGAAAAGTGTTACGAGAAAAAAATGCTGCTAGAAAAAAGAAAAAGGAACTAGAAAAAAAAGATACTAATAATTAAATCAAAACAAGAATGAAAAATTTTAAAACGTTACTATTAATTGCTGTATTCACTTTAGGACTTGCAGGTCTTACAAATGCACAAAAAACAGGTCATATAGACTTTGAAAAATTAATAGCAGAAATGCCAGAAACAAAAGCCTTGAAGTTAGACATGGAAAAGCTTGGTAAAACCTACCAAGATGAAATCCTAGGAATGGAGAAGAAACTTGAATCTACAAGAAAAAAATACATTGCTGAGTCGAATACACAAACTCAAGGAACTAATGATACAAGAGCTCAAGAGCTTCAAGCAGAAAACGCAAAACTTGAGCAGGCAAGAAGATTTGCATACCAAGACATGCAGAAAAAACAAAATGAAAGTTTACAACCTATTATAGAAAAAGCTCAAAAAGCAATTGACGAGGTGGCCGCTTCTAAAGGTGTTCTATATGTATTAGATGCTTCTGTTGGTAAAGGATTACTGGTAAAAAAAGGACAAGACTTATTTGACGCTGTAAAGACTAAACTAGGTTTTTAATAGCACTACTGAATAATACTACTCAAAACCTACTGAAGTTCAGTAGGTTTTTTTATTTTTACAGCACATGTTACAATCTCATAGTTTTCCGATTGGTATTTTTGACTCTGGAGTTGGAGGAACCTCTATATGGAAAGAAATTAACGCGCTTTTACCCCAAGAGAATACAATATATCTTTCAGATAGTAAGAATGCACCTTACGGTGAAAAGAGTAGACAAGCCATTATAGACTTATCGATAAAAAATACAGAATTTTTATTAAATAAAAACTGTAAAATGATTGTGGTTGCCTGTAATACAGCAACAACAAACGCAATTAAAATTTTACGTGAAAAATATGACATTCCTTTCATTGGTATAGAGCCCGCTATAAAGCCAGCTGCTCTAAAAACAAAAACAAAAACGATAGGCATACTTGCTACAAAAGGAACTTTAAACAGCGATTTGTTTGAAAAAACTTCGAACACAATCAATCAAAAAATTATTAGAAAGGAAATTATTGGAACGGGTCTAGTAGCGCTTATAGAACGTGGAAAACTGCATTCTAATGAAATGACAAAACTACTATCCTCTTATATACTTCCTTTGATTGATGAAAATGTAGATTGTTTGGTGTTGGGCTGTACACATTTTCCTTATCTGATTCCACAAATTAGAGAAATTGCTGGCAATAAAATTCATATTATCGATTCTGGTGAAGCTGTTGCAAGACAAACCAAAGCAATTTTAGATCAACACAAACTGAGAAATACAATCCCTAAAAAAAGTACACATCAATTTTACATCAACAAGAATAAAAAAGTCTTAGAAACCTTAATTTACGGTAGTGATCATAGAATAGAAATCATAGAAAAACAGTTTTAAAAACTACCATAAAGAGAATTTATATTTGGACAGGCTGCTGCTCTCGGCTTCCTTGTCCATAAGTTTATCCCAACTGAAACTTGGTGAAACCCAGTATTCGTTAGGACAATATCATTTATTTGTTTTGAATACGTATAAGAGAACATAAAATTATTATAATTCAACCCTAATATTGGAGATATAAACTGAGAACTATCAATTGTGTTCGGATCAAAACTTTTTCTATAAGATACTGCGGCCCAAATTTGGGTTTGAGAAAACATTTTATACGCCTTCAGATTAAAGTCTGCAGATCTTTGACCAACACTTTCCTTAAATTGCAACATTATAGAAGGTTCTAATTGTATAAAATTATCTTTCCCATAATAGTAGCCTAGTGAAAAAATATAGTTTTTTAAATCTAAAGGTTCTTGAACATTGAGATTGTTTTTAGCAGTAAGTAATAGATTCTTTAAGGTAAAATAAGAAGAAAAACCTGCTCTGTGATAGGCAACACTAAAATCTGCATTATAATAACTAGTACTTTGAATAATTGCTGCCACATCTGAATTGCCAAAAGATCTCTGGTCAGATTGATTTTGAACAAAAGTAAAAGCCAAACCAAAAGAGAGTTGTTCAAAAAAACGCTCATCACTTATGGGTAAATGATAAGCATAAGTCCCTTGAACTCCTTTTTGAGAATGGTAACCATTTTTATCATTAAATAAAATCAACCCATAAGCAGCATTTGACCCTTCACCAAATTTTGAATGAAAGCTTAAGGTTTGTAAAGCAGGTGCATCTGGTATGCCTGCCCACTGCTGTCTAGCAGTCATGCGTAACTTACTAGAATTGCCAATACCTGCAGCTGATGGATGAACTAAAAACAGATTGTCTGAAAGATAATCTTGGTATATTGGCAATGTTTCTTGTGATTGATTTTTTAAAGAAAATAAAAAAACACCTAAAAAACAGAATTGCAGAAAATATGACTTCATTAAATAGAGATTGTTTATGGCTCTCAAATATATTGTTTTTTATCAGTATGATCACATTTGCATATCACTATTTAACATCCTATTAATAGATATATTGTATTTCTTATATCGATAAAAATGAAATGGTGTTTTGAAAAATTAAATACTGTTAAAAAAAACCAGCGATTACTTTCTCAAAGTAAAAGTGCATTATACTATTTATAAAATCTAGAAGGTGTTTTTTTTTAACAAATTGGAAAAATCGTAAAACTGAAAAGGTATTTTAGTACAGAGTACTAATTTTGAAACATGATTTAGAAGCCTAAATGAAAAAAGAAAGCATCAAAACAAGCTTACAATAATATACGACATTATAGTGTCGT
>Ga0228662_1000043_pt1 | contig 70157 bp, 62 predicted proteins | sample 76DmetaG_FD_183173 | JGI IMG/M metagenome (GOLD analysis project Ga0228662, IMG submission 183173) | Seawater microbial communities from Monterey Bay, California, United States - 76D | ecosystem: Environmental > Aquatic > Marine > Coastal | place: USA: California | collected 2016-11-10
AGCCGCCTCGAACAAAGGTGTAAGGGATTCGATTGGTCAGTAATTTGGTCTGCATTTTGGTCAGTACTCAGATGCGGCACGATGAGCGCCATGTTAAAAAGCTGAGTATTATCTAATGCTTAACTGGGGGTCGGCCCTGCTGGTTATGGGCTAAGTGGCGGAGGAGGTGGGATTCGAACCCACGGTAGACTTTCACCTACGTCGGTTTTCAAGACCGGTGCATTCAACCACTCTGCCACTCCTCCGACGAACCCCGCATAGCTGCAGAAGATTGATTCTAAAAGAGCCAATCTTAAATAAAACAGACTTTCGTAGCCAAATTGGCTTAAAATCAATATCATGGCGCGACCTCGCACCAAAAACCTCCATTCCCATTCGCTGTTTATGTTTGCGCGGCTGAAAAACAATCAGCTCTTCTAAAAGATTAACCCCATGAGCCAGCAGCCGGCATTGAAACTTCATCATTAACCGATAAACTGTGTTTACGGCATATCAGGTATAGGTAGAGCAATGTTTTGGCGGTTTTCACCACTTCAAATTAAAAAAGCAGGGGCAATCACATTTTTTATGTTTTGCATCTGCGCCTTTTTGGGGCAGGTTGCCTGGTCGTTTGACACCAAAGCCAAAGCCGCCTACGCGATTGATCTGACCAGTGGTTCCGTGCTGCTGTCAAAAAACTCAGAAACGCCCTTGCCGCCAGCTTCTATGTCAAAACTGATGACGCTTTATATGGCGTTCGAGTTTATCCGAGCGGGCCGTTTAAACCTGGATGAAAAGCTGCCTGTTTCTGATCATGCAGCCAGCTATGGTGGCTCAACAATGTTTCTGGATACATCCGATCGCGTCACGGTCGAAGATCTCTTGCGCGGGATTATTGTACTATCTGGAAATGATGCCTGCGCGGTCATCGCCGAAGCCCTATCGCCCGATGGAACCGAAGCGGGCTTTGCCACTATGATGACGCAGCGCGCGAAACAACTTGGCATGACACAGTCAACTTTTACAAATTCAAATGGCTGGCCACAGATCGGACACGCGATGAGCGCGCATGATCTAGGTCTTTTAGCATCCGCTCTGATCAAAGACTTTCCAGAATTTTACCCGCTTTTCGCCGAACAACGCTTTGAATTTGATGGAAGAGCCCCTGCGAATACACAAAACCGTAACCCTTTGTTGAAATTGCAGATCGGAGCCGACGGGTTAAAAACGGGTCATACAAAAGAGGCCGGATATGGGCTTGTAGGATCGGCCGTACAGGGCGAGCGCCGTATTGTGTTTGTGCTTTCAGGCTTGGGTTCGGCGCGCGAGCGCGCGGAGGAAGCAGAAGCGATGGTGAATTGGGCCTTCCGACAATTCTCGCTGCGCCCCCTCAGATCAAAAGGTACCCCGCTGGCATTGGCGCCGGTTTGGAATGGTAGCGAAAAATCAGTTGCTTTGTCCTTGAACCAAGACCTACAAATTCTGGTACCCGTAATGGGCAAAGACAGTTTGACCTTGCGGATTGAATATAAGGGGCCGATCCCCGCCCCTATCAAACAAGGTGATAAAATAGCGGATTTGATCGTTTCATCTGATGGTTTACCCGACAGCCGCTACGATCTTTTCGCGGCAACCTCAATTTCAGTTGGCGGGTTTTCTGCGCGGCTGAGAACCGCGGCGATCACCTTGAAAAACATGCTGATCGACGGTCCGGAGGCGGCATTTTGACTTATCCCGGGCGTTTCATCACGTTTGAGGGCATAGATGGGTCTGGCAAATCAACGCAAACCAAGCTTTTGGCGGCGCGCTTGCAAGACGAAGGCTATGATATTATTTTGACGCGAGAGCCCGGTGGCTCAGAAGGTGCAGAAGAAATTCGCGATCTTGTTCTACAAGGCGCAACCGATAGATGGTCTGCTGAAACCGAAATACTATTATTCACTGCGGCCCGGCGTGATCACATCGAACGCACGATTTTACCCGCGCTCATTCAAGGCAAAATCGTCATCTGCGATCGCTTTGCGGATTCAACCCGCATGTATCAAGGTATAAGTCGGGGCGATCTGCGGGCGCTTGTGGATCAGTTGCACCGCCTTATGATCCCATATGATCCCGATATTACGATTTTAATCGATATGGATCCAGAAATCGGATTGAAACGGGCGAAAGCGCGCGCAACAGCAGAGGAACGTTTTGAAGATTTTGGCCTCGATCTGCAACAACGCATGCGCAGCGGATTTTTAGAGCTGGCGCGTGAATTCGAAACGCGTATCGCGGTTGTGGACGGCAATCGTGATATCGTAGAACTGGCCGAAACCATATATCAACGCGTTAAACTGGCGCTCTCATGAAAGATCTTGAGCCGCTGCCGCTGTCCGATAAAATTTCCGGGGCGCCGCATCCCTCTGAAGCCACCACAATTTTTGGTCAGGATAGCGCTCAACAACAATTTTTAAACGCTTTTGACAGGGGCAGGTTGCATCACGCATGGTTGCTGAGCGGCCCGCGCGGCGTTGGCAAAGCAACGCTTGTTTGGAAAATTGCCAAATTCTTGCTCACAACGCCAAATGCGCCGGCCCAAGACGGCCTGTTTGGCGCGATGAGTCAACACGTATCGAATTTGGAAACACCACCAGACCACCCCGCCCTGCCCCGTATACTGGCCGGTTCAGAGCCCGCGCTTTGCGTGCTTAGGCGCAGCTATGATGAAAAACGCAAACGCTTTAAGCAAAATATTACGGTTGATGATGTGCGCAGCCTAAAAAGCTTTTTCGGCCTGTCAGCGGCCGATGGCGGCGCACGCGTGGTGATAATTGATGCCGCCGATGATATGACCGGTAGCGCCGCCAATGCGCTGTTGAAAATGCTGGAAGAGCCGCCCAAAAACGCCTTTTTGTTTTTGATCAGCCATCAACCGGCCGCCCTTTTACCAACGCTACGGTCGCGCTGCCGAGAGCTGCGCCTCTCAGCCTTATCGCATGATATGATGCAGCAAGCTTTGACTCAGGCAAAAATCCACCTTTCTGAAGAACAAAGCTCACTCTTCACGCGCCTCTCTGCAGGGTCAGCCGGTCAAGCGATCCGTTTGGCTCAGCTTGACGGAGATGCGCTTTACAGCGCGCTAATTTCAACCCTGCAAACGTTGCCCAGCCTGAACCAAAGCGCCGCTTTAAAACTGGCTGAAAGCTTTGCAGGGCAAGCGAATTCAGAGCGTTTTGATTTGTTGATAGACCTTATCGATTATATTTTAGGGCAAGCTGCGAAAACATCGCTTATCCCGCTGGATCCGGATTCGGATCCTACAACGCTTGACCAAAAGCTGTTCACAACACTTCATAAAGGGCCAATAGGCGCCCGTAAATGGGCCCTCTTGCAGCAAGATATTTCACAACGAATGCGTCATGGGCGGGCGGTCAACCTTGACCCGGTGACATTGATCCTAGATATGTTCTTCAAGATAGAAAAATGCGCTGCAGCATTGTAAGAGCCAAGGGCCGTGAATGAACATATCCCCCGCGATCACTGATAGCCATTGCCATCTGGATTTCCCAGATTTTGCCGATGAGCTTGACACTATAATAAGCCGAGCGCAGGCCGCGGGCGTTCATCGCATGGTAACGATTTGTACAAAATTACAGAATGAACCCTCTGTACGCGCCATCGCCGCGCGATATGCACCTGTTTTTTACGCGGCTGGCACCCATCCGATGAGCGCAGCAGATGAGCCTTTGGTCACCCTTGATGAGCTATTGGCACTTTGTAAGCACAAAAAAATGGTGGGGATTGGGGAAACCGGTCTTGATTATCATTATTCAAGCGACAGCGCCGAGATTCAAAAAACCTCGCTTTTGGTGCATATACGCGCAGCGCAACAAAGTGGTTTGCCCCTGATTATTCATGCCCGCGCAGCGGATGAAGACATCGCAGACATTTTGAGCGCTGAGTATAAAAATGCGCCCTATTCTTGCGTCATGCATTGTTTTTCCTCTGGCGAAACCTTGGCGCGCAGATGTTTGGATTTGGGGTTTTACCTATCGCTCTCTGGAATCACAGCCTTCCCCAAAAGCGATCAGCTACGGGCAATTTTCAAATTCGCGCCGCAAGAGCGGCTTTTGGTGGAAACCGACAGCCCTTATTTGGCGCCGCCACCCCATCGTGGCAGGCGTAATGAACCTGCTTATGTCGCGCTCACCGCCCGCGCAGCGGCGACTTTCTTTGGGCAAGACTATGCTGCGTTCGCAGCGCAGGTTGAGAAAAATTTTAACCGACTTTTTGTAAAAGCTGCCGCCTATGAGACCATGCAATGACAGACCAGTTACGGTTTCGAATTTTGGGATGTGGGTCCTCGGGTGGGGTGCCGCGGCTTGGCGGAAATTGGGGGGCTTGCGATCCCAATAATCCCAAAAATGCCCGAACGCGCTGCTCGCTTTTGGTTGAGCGCCAAAGTGAAAATGGCCGAACACAAGTGCTGATTGACACCTCACCGGATATGCGCGCGCAGCTTTTACAGGCGCAAGTGGGCCGTTTGGATGCGGTGCTCTACACGCATGACCACGCCGATCATGTGCACGGGCTGGATGATTTACGCATGATTGTGTTCAACCGGCGTAGCCGCCTGCCCGTTTGGGCCAACCAAGTTACAAGCGCCGGCCTGCTCAGCCGCTTTTCCTATGCGTTCAAACAACCTGAGGGCTCTGCCTACCCCCCCATCTTGCAGCTCAATCACATCGAAGGGCCAGTGAAGATTGATGGCGCAGGCGGCCAGATTGAATTTACACCGTTTGAAGTTGCGCATGGGCAAATCACTGCATTGGGGTTCCGGATCGGTCCCGTGGCTTACTTACCCGATGTTTCAGCCATGCCCCCTGCTGCATGGGAGGCTCTGGCTGGCATTGACTGCTGGATACTGGACGCGTTGCGCCGTGATCCGCACCCCTCACATTCCCATCTGGCCCAAAGCATTGAGTGGATTGATCAATCAAACGTTGCGCGCGCCGTTTTAACAAATATGCATAATGATTTAGATTATGCCACCTTGCAGGTGGAGCTTCCCAAACATATTCTGCCCGCTTTTGACGGGATGGTTCTCTCCTATGATCTTTGATCTTTTTAAGCCCCGGCCATGCACGCGTTAATTGAAGTTATTTTTCCAGTTTTTTTGGTCATCGGGTTCGGCTATGCTGCGGTCTGGGCAGGCTTTTTTTCAACAGATTCTGTTGATGGATTGATGCGTTTCACACAAAACTTTGCTATCCCATGCCTTTTATTTGGTGCGATCGCCTCGCTTGATTTGAGCCAAGTTTTTGATTTTGCGCTTCTGTTTAGTTTTTACAGTGGAGCAACCGTCTGTTTTCTGGCCGGATTATTTGGATCAAGGCTTTTGTTCCAGCGGCCTTGGGAAGATTGCGTTGCGATTGGCTTTTGCTGTCTGTTTTCCAATTCACTCATGCTCGGTTTGGCGATTACCGAACGCGCCTATGGCGCGGCCGCATTGACCTCTAATTACGCAATCGTCGCCTTGCATGCCCCTTTTTGCTACTGCCTTGGCATCTTAACCATGGAAATTGTACGCAACCGGCAGAAATCGGTGATGCCCGTTGTAAAAAGCGTCTTTATCGCCATGTTCAAAAATGCTCTCTTTCTAGGCATTCTGGTCGGCTTTGCCGTCAATTTTCTAAAAGTCCCGCTGCCCAGCCCTGTCACCGAAGCCGTTGACATGTTGATCCAAGCCGCCTTACCGGCAGCTCTGTTCGGGATGGGGGGCGTTTTGTACCAATACCGGCCTGAAGGCGATACAGGGCCAATTTTATGGGTTATGGCGGTGGCCCTGCTGCTGCATCCCTCTTTGGTCTGGATAAGCGGGCAAGCACTGTCACTTGAGCAAGCGGGGCTGCGCTCGGCTGTGTTAACCAGCGCGATGGCCCCTGGCATCAACAGCTATGTCTTTGCCAATATGTATGGGGCTGCGCGACGCGTTGCAGCGTCGGCAGTCTTATTCAGCACCTCAGCCTCGATCATAACCGTCTGGTGCTGGTTATATATTTTACCCTAAAAGTATCTGATCATTATGCATATTTTTCAATATGCTATGACTGAAATCCGGCTTAGGCTGTGGTGCATAAATTTGACAATATCAACCACAAAAGTTATCGGATCTTCATGACTGCACAACATATATATGGCCGTTATCACGTTTCTCCGCAAATCGATGTAGCGGATGTTGATGGTTTAAAAAAAGCCGGCTTCACGACTATAATCTGTAACCGACCAGATTTTGAAGTTCCTTTAGAACTGCAATCCGAGGTTATAAAAGTCGCAGTTGAAGCGGCTGGAATGCGGTTCGAAGTGTTGCCACTGAGCAGCCACAGCATGGACCGAGACACCATTGCCCATCAATTTGAACTGGTAGAGCAATCACAAGGGCCCGTTCTGGCCTATTGTGCCTCTGGAACACGATGCACGATAATCTGGGCCTTATCACAAGCGGGTCTGCGTGACGCAGAGGAAATTTTATCCTTAACCGCACAAGCGGGCTATCCATTGGACGGGTTGCGGCCTTATCTTACCAAAAATTCATAGCTTGAAAGCCACGCCGGGCTTTACTTCAACAGAAGGTTAGATTGCCATTTGCTTGGAGTTCAAACCGAAGGCAAACGCAAAAGTCCGCTCAAACCTCGCCTTCATGGCCCTCGGCCGGCGTTTCATTGCCCCTCGGCTGCGCTCCCCCCTGCGACTCACCCTGCTCAGGAATCGACACAGGCTCAGTAAGCTCAGTTTCAAGAGCGTTTAAAACGACCGCGCGCCGCAGCCCTATTTTCCCTAACCTCACCGGCAAAGGCGCAGCGCCCCCTTCGGGCCTAAGCAACGCGTTGTCAAAAACCGTTTGAGGAAGGGGTAAGATCGTGCCTTTCCGCCATTTTTCAAGCGCGTTCCAAGATATTGAAAAGCGATGCAGCTCTGCGCGTAAATTCGCCTGGAGTGACATCAAATCGGTTTGTGCGCCCAATTTTAAACCTTCGCCGTTTTGCATCACCGCGCCCAAACTCATTATTTCGCAAGGAACTCCAACCATAATCACTAAATTATCCGCGACCTCCTCAACGGAAAAACTGGTTTGAAATATCGTGAAATGAGAACTGCTTAACCACAAACTCAAAGCGTCCGGATCCTTTGCGGGGAACACCAAGCGCAATCCTTTCAAAGCTTCTTGCAAGCGCGCAGAAAGCCCCTTCAGCGGCATTGATCGCAAAACATCATCTATGAAGGGGGCGACCAACGCAAAATCAGTGCGCGTTGAGGCGCGTCCGCGGGCCAAAGCGCGCCCCGAAACGCGCCCCAATGTTTGGATTTCGATCAAACACCTGAGCGCAGTCCAGTTCAAGGCTGCAAAACCTAATGCCTCATCTCCGCCCTTTAGGGCACCAATCAGAACAAAATCTTTCAAAGCTATAGCGATATCCTGCGCTAAAAGCAGCTGCGAGTCGTGATGCGCTGGACGCAACGCTAAGTTCATCTGCCCGAGTGCTGATTTGGCAACAGCGATTTGCAAACCTTCACTGATGATCCGGTGGACCTGCTTTCCTTGTGGGCGCGCCAAGCTGGCTTTTTGGCGCAATATATTGACGGCTCTTTCGATCGCGCTTTTCCTTAGCAAGATGACGTTTCCGACCCTGTGAGAAAAGCTTTAGCCTTGAGATGCTTAAAATTTCCTTTAAACGCGTTTTGCGGAGCCGTCATCATCCAAGGGCAATAAAACCCGAAACCCTGCGCCACCTTGGCCCGGCAAATACGAAATATCTCCGCCCAAGCGCTGCATTATTTCTTTGCAGATCGCCAATCCCAATCCCGCACCGCCAGCTTTTTGATCCCCAGCCCGTGAAAATTTCTCAAAAATCAGATCTTGCTGATCCTTTGGGATACCGCGGCCATTATCCACGAAGTCCAAAACCAACTGACGACCTCTTTGAAATCCTGTTACGGTAAGGGATGGCGCCGCCGCTTCACAATATTTAACCGCGTTGGCGATTAAATTGATGAACACTTGGCCAAGCCGCATATCGTCGGTTTTTATCTCAGGGCAGTTTTCGGGCAGCTTTACCCGCAACGCTAATTTATCTAGCTCGGCTCCACCACCGACTGTCAACGCTGCGCGTTGCAACAAGGGCTCAATCGCGGTGCTGCTAATCTTTAACGTGACTTGCCCATTCTCTAGCACGCTCAAATCAAGCAGGTCGTCCAAAAGCTGGGTTAGCCTGAGCGATTCTTCGTGAATGATCCCCGCATATTTGTTTAAATCACCCGTGGATAAATCGGGGCCATCGCGCAAAATTTCGGCAAAAGCCAATATAGAAGTCATTGGGGTGCGCAGTTCATGGCTGATCTGGGATAGAAAGGCATCTTTTTGCACGGATAGCCTGGTCAGTTTATCGTTTGCGCGCCGCAATTGGCCCGCCGTGCGCACCAATTCATCCGATTTCATTTCTAGCCGACTTGAATATTCAAGCATTTGGGCCGTTTCATCGGCCACCGCCATCAGATCCTGAACAGAGACGGCAAGACCACCCATTATTTTTCCCATCATCGCATGCGCCGTCGCCGCCCCAACCGATCCTGCAAGCGCCCGCTCTAGTTTTTGTAAAAACTCTGGTGTGGGTTCAGGAAGATATCCAGCCCCACCTTGCTTCACAACTTCACTTTGAAACAAAGCCTGCGCTTCGAGGGATCCCAAGATCCGTTGCGCCATAACCATCAGCTCTTCGCTTTGCCCAACCCGGCCATTCCAACTATGCGGGCTGGGAGCGTAATCAAAGGTATTCACGAATTGTACCGCCTGCAGCCGTTCCAGGGGTGATGGAAAACTGATCAATGACACAAAAACAAATACCAAGCTGTTCAAAGAGATGCTCCAGAACACCGCATGCACCAAGGGATCTAAACCCGAAATTCCAAATAAAGCCTGTGGGCGCAACCAAGAAATTTCAAACGGACCCAGCTGCATAAGCTGCAGCAAAAATCCAAGATCCAAACCCAAACTTGGAATAAAAAGAGTATAAAGCCAAATACCAAAGCCCGTGCCAACCCCCCATAAAGCCCCAAGACGAGTTGCCCCGCGCCAGAAGATACCACCAATCAAGGCTGGCAATACTTGTACAACACCGGTAAATGACACCAAGCCAATAGCGGCCAGCGCAGCGCCCCCGCCCGACAACGAATAATACAGATACCCTAAGAGCAAAATCACCGCGATTGACAAACGCCGCGCCATTAAAACCACTTTACGTACATCGCCCGACATGCTCAGCATATTGCCACTGACCCGCAGAAAAAGTGGCATCACCACATGGTTGGAAACCATCGTTGATAAGGCGATTGAGGCCACAATCACCATTGAGGTGGCCGATGAGAACCCGCCTAAAAAGGCTAGAATGGCCAGACTGTCTTGCCCCTGAGACAACGGCAAGGTCAAAACGAACAGATCCGGATTGGCGTCCGATGGCAAGATATCAAGCCCCACAACCGCGATTGGCACCACGAAAAGCGACATCAACAGCAAATAGAGCGGAAAGGCCCATGAGGCGGTTTCCAAAAATGCCTCATCTTCATTTTCAACCACCAAAACCTGAAACATCCGAGGCAAGCATAAAAATGCCGCCGCTGACAAGAATGTCAGGCTGGCCCAGCGGCTGTTATCAACGCTCCAATGCGCCAAAGACGACTGATCAATTTTTGCAAATGTCTGGCCGATTCCTCCCATAACCCCCCAGACAACGAAGACACCAACCGCCAAAAGCGCAAACAGCTTCACAATCGCCTCAACCGCAATCGCAATCACCACGCCGTGATGTCGTTCATTCACATCCAAGTTTCGGGTTCCAAAAACGATGGTGAATAAAGCCAAGCCAACGGCAACCCAAAACGCCGTATTGCCCCCCAATGTTGCGCTTTGTCCAACCTCTCCCGACGCTGCGAACACTTCAAAGGATAGGGTGACAGATTGCAGTTGCAGCGCGATATAGGGGGTTGTGCCGACCACAGCCAAAAATGTGATCAAAGCCGCCAAACTGTTTGATTTTCCAAATCGAGACGATAATAAATCCGCTATCGAGGTGACCCTTTGGCTGCGACCGATGCGCACCAGCTTGCGCAAAACCCACCACCAGCCAAACATGACCAATGACGGTCCGATGTAAATTGTCAGAAATTCTAACCCTGAGCGCGCAGCATAGCCAACGGCGCCATAAAAGGTCCAGGCAGTGCAATATATTGAAATGGATAAAGTATAAATCCAGGCGCTGCGCAACCATCGCCCGCGGCCGCGCATCGCGGCTTTTTCCGCAATAAACGCTACTGCGAACAACAACCCGACATAAAGTAAGCACACGAAAATGAGCAGATTCAACATTAGAGTTCGGCCTTATCGGAACCCGATACATCTATCGAGCGCTGAACATCCTCGGGCAAATGCCGCAATTTCCAAGACAAAACAAACTGACTTACGATCAAAAGGAGCCAGACGCCAAACACATAAAGACCCGCGCTGGAAATTAAGATCGACGGCTTTTCGATAGACTGCCACAGGAATGGCACGCTCCATAAAAAAATGCCCAACAGTGGCAGAATATGCGCCGCGTCAATCACTCTGCGCGCCTTGTAATTGCGCCGTTCTAAAAAAACGGGTCCTTGTGGCATGCTTATGCCCCAGCCAATTCGCGGACAGCGTCTAACATCTCTTGATTGGAAAACGGCTTTGTCATGAACCGGCTTGCGCCTAGAGCTTCGGCCATTTGACGGTCTTTCGTCTGGCCTCGCGCCGTCAACATCAATACTGGAATCTCCAAACATTCAGGGGTAAGCCGAATTTCTCTTAAAATATCATAACCGCTTTTACCTGGAAGCATCACATCCAAAATAATCAAATCGGGCAGGCTGGTTTTAATGACAGCATTGGCATCATGCCCATTCGCATGCGTCTTGACCTGCCATCCATCGCGCGACAGAATATATTGCACCGCCTCAATGATGTTTGGCTCATCCTCGATAAGCAGAACCGTCTTCGCCATCGTTCCTCCCAAAACTGACTGCTGTGACCAGCACGGCTTAAGCGATACTTAACAATATTTCTTCAACGGATGTCAAAACTCTTCGGCGAACACAGAAATTTCGCGGCGCGCAAAACAATCTGCGCGCGTGCAAAGCCGGCAGGTTAAGCCAACTTCACGCGGCATCTGCGCGTGTGGCATTTCTGCAGATGGCACCTGAGATACGCTTTCGTGGGGCTGAAGCAGCATATAGCCCACGGGCAACACAGGATCAGCGCGCGCTGGAATTTCCGGAAGCTGGGCGAAGGAAACGCTTTGAAACAGCCCTCCTTCACGCCCATTTTGTAGAAGCTTGAGGCGGATCGGACGCATTGGAAGTTGCAGCGCTTCAAAAACTGGCCAAATAGCACAAAACCCAGCCGATATGGGCAATTTAAACCCTGGAACGGGTTTGTTGAACAGCACGCTTCCTGAGGCATCACAAATCAATAGGCCCACCTCAACGTTTAAAATCTGGGCGCCCAGAGATGCCATGCGCCGCATAACCACTGGTAAGGCTTGGCCTGAGCGGCGGGCAGCCTCAACAGGATCGCTGCCAAACTCATTCAAAATACGCGACAACGTGGTTTGCGGCAACGCAAGAGCATCTTTTTGATACTGCGCAAGGTAATCCTGCAATAATTTTTGCGCTTGGACCGACAATTGAGGGTTCGCCTCGACGCGACGTGTCACATCGCCCCCGCTTTCTTCAAATTCTTCAAAGTAATACCGCCGCGTGGCCAAAAGCCCATCAAGTTCTTCGCGCGGCGATAAGATATTGTTTTGGTCTGCATCCTCGGGATCTAAAAATCCTACTAAGGCTTGGGCTCCAGCTGCCAACCGGCGGCTATCCTCGTTTAAATTGCGGTGAAACCGGTTTTGCCATTCAGGCTCGATATTGGTGGTTTCAGCCAGAATAGCGCTTGTAGAACGGATTGCGGTTGCTGCGCTGAGCACTTCAAACAGGGAACCTGCCAAGCGCGGATCATGCGACAAACGATCGGCCATCGCATTCACCATATGTTCAAGTTCGCGGTATTTCCCATGCAGCGCGACCAAACGATTTGCCCAGGGTAAAAACCGTGCGGCAAAATCGGCGGTATCTTTGGGCAACACTGTCGCCTCAGCGTCCAACAGCGCCGCGATATCATTTAACCCTGCGATCAATGCCGCCTCTGCCCCTTGGCTTAAAAGCGTGGCCTCCACGTTGAGCAGCTTGGCAAGGTCAATCAACAATTTGCCAGCGATTTTCCGGCGATCATGCTCTATCAAATTCAAATAGGGCGCCGATATCCCGGCCCTCGCCGCTAATTCGGCTTGCTTCAGGCCCGCCGCAAGCCGGGCTTGCCGGATCCGCGCACCCGGTGTGTTTTCTGAAGTCATATTTTATATCCTAATTTCAGCAGGATGCCGCGTTGCAACATAAATAAATTTACAAAAACTGTCTATTCCATTTACATAAATTTACAAAATTTTTGTTGATTTGATGATGTTTATTGCGAAATTTTCTAATTACAAAGATAAATACCTTACATTCTAGTGATGTGCGCCCAATCGGAGGAGACTGGGCTTGAAACGCGACATGGGAGGTTTTTATGTCAAAATCGAATTTTACACGCCGCGGCGTTTTGCAGACCGGCGCCGTTGCCGGTGCAGGCTTGGCCCTGCCGACAATTATCACGGCCGGTAGCCATGCAGGCTATACAAACGCCCCCACAGGCAGCAGCGTAACGCTTGGCTTTAACGTGCCGCAAACGGGCCCTTACGCAGAAGAGGGTTTAGATGAGCTTCGCGCGCAAGAGCTTGCGGTAGAGCATTTGAACGGCGAAGGCGATGGCGGAATGATGAACACGTTCAGCTCAAAAGCGCTGAAGGGCAACGGCATTTTGGGTAAAAAGGTTCAATTTGTCACGGGCGACACGCAAACGAAATCTGATGCGGCGCGTGCCTCTGCGAAATCTATGATCGAAAAAGACGGCGCGATCATGGTAAATGGCGGGTCATCGTCGGGCGTTGCAATCGCGGTTCAAGGCCTGTGTCAGGATGCCGGCATTATCTTTATGGCGGGCTTGACCCACTCAAACGACACCACGGGTAAAGATAAAAAGGCCAATGGCTTTCGCCATTTCTTCAACGGGTACATGTCAGCAGCTGCTTTGGCCCCCGTTTTGAAAAACGCCTATGGCGCTGATCGCCGCGCGTATCACCTGACGGCGGATTACACTTGGGGTTGGACACAGCAGGAATCGATTGCGGCGGCAACCGAAGCCATGGGCTGGGAAACTGTGAACAATGTGCTGACGCCATTGGCATCAACAGATTTCTCTTCTTACATCGCGCCCGTGTTGAACTCAGGCGCCGATGTGTTGGTTCTGAACCATTATGGCGGTAACATGGTGAACTCTTTGACCAATGCTATCCAGTTTGGTCTGCGGGACAAAATGGTGAATGGCAAACAGTTTGAAATCGTTGTTCCGCTTTATTCAGAGTTGATGGCGGCTGGTGCGGGTGAAAACGTGCAAGGCGTGATCGGTTCGATGAACTGGAATTGGCAGCTACCAGATGCCGGATCAAAAGCCTTCGTCAAATCGTTTGGCGAGAAATATGGACGTCCACCGTCAAATTCTGCGCATACATGCTACGTTCAAACCTTGCTTTATGCGGATGCTTGCGAGCGCGCAGGAACGTTTAACCCCTGCGGCGTAGGCGAAGCTTTGGAAGGGTTTGAGTTTGATGGTTTGGGCAATGGTCCAACCTTGTATCGCGCTGAGGACCACCAATGCTTCAAGGACGTGCTGGTTATGAAAGGTAAAGAAAACCCGACCAACCAATACGATACGCTTGAAATCGTTGAAGTGACGCCACGCGCCCAAGTGGAATACGAGCCCGATCACCCCATGTTTGCGGGTGGTGATTTGGGCACCTGTAATCCAGGCGCATAAGCCGGCTCAAGAAAATAAGGGCGGGGGCAGTTAGCCTCCGCCCTTGCCTATTTCCCAGTGGCAGTGCACTGGTACCCTTTAATTTTTATAAAGGCACGAACGATGGACGCATTCATCCTTCAAATTTTAAATGGTTTAGATAAGGGCTCGGCTTACGCTCTGATCGCTCTTGGGCTCACGTTGATCTTCGGCACGTTGGGCGTTGTAAACTTTGCGCATGGCGCCTTGTTTATGATTGGCGCATTCTGTGCGGTCACCTTGTCCAAACTGTTAAGCATCAGCTATGAAGTGGTTGACGAAACCCAAACCGACTTTTTGGGCAATCCGCTCAAGGTTGACGTGCCATATATAAACGGACTTTTGGGGCCTGATTTGGGCGGCAGCGTCATTGAATGGGCGGTCCCTCTTTCGATTGTTTTCTCGATACCAATCATGATTGTGATTGGCTTTGTGATGGAACGCGGGCTTATCAAACATTTTTATAAGCGCCCCCATGCAGATCAAATTTTGGTCACGTTCGGCCTTGCAATCGTGCTGCAGGAAATCATTAAGCTTTGGTTTGGCGCCAACCCAATCCCGACGCCTGCCCCCGATGCACTTTCTGGTGTGGCCAATTTGGGGGAATGGGTCGGGCTGCAAGTGCCCTATCCGGTCTGGCGTATCGTGTATTTCTGCTTTTCTGTCTTGATTATTGGTGGGATATTCGCGTTTTTGCAATTCACCACCTTTGGCATGGTGGTGCGCGCGGGAATGGCCGATCGCGAAACCGTTTCCATGCTGGGCATCAATATCGATCGGCGCTTTACAATTATGTTCGGCATTGCCTCTGCCGTGGCGGGCCTCGCCGGTGTCATGTATGCGCCGATTAATCCGCCCAATTATCACATGGGCATGGATTTTCTGGTGCTCAGTTTCGTCGTGGTGGTTGTCGGGGGGATGGGATCGTTGCCGGGCGCGGTTTTGGCTGGGTTCCTACTTGGCATCTTGGAAAGCTTTGCCTCAACCACCTGGGCCACGACCACAATTCCGGGCATCAACCAAATCATCATCTATGTGGTGGCAATTATCGTTTTGCTGACGCGCCCGCGGGGCTTGCTGGGCAAAAAAGGCGTAATGGAGGATTAATCGATGCTGGGTCTCAACAAAAAAGATTTTTCGCTTCTGGTGATTGTAACCGCGCTTACGCTGCTGGCACCATTTTTCCTGAACCCATTCCCAACAAATTCAGGATTGGCCCAGTTCAATGGTGGCTATCCTGATTTGATGCAAAAATTTGTTATCTTTGGTATTTTTGCAGTTGGGTTTAACATCCTGTTTGGCCTCACCGGATATTTGTCTTTTGGGCATGCCGCGTTTTTGGGTGTCGGCAGCTATAGCTGCGTCTGGATGTTTAAATTGCTGGGCTATAATGTTTTGCCCGGAATCGCGTTGAGCATCGTTACTTCAGGGATTTTTGCGTTTCTAATCGGTGTCGTATCTCTTCGCCGCTCGGGTATTTATTTCTCAATCTTAACATTGGCCTTCGCGCAGATGTCTTTCGCGCTGGCCTATTCGGTTTTATCCAACCCGAAATTCAATTTGACCAATGGCGAAACGGGATTGCAAGTCTATGCCAATGATCCGCAATGGTTCCATTCAGCCAGCAAGCCGGACTTACCCCACCTCTTCGGATTCTCCATGCGCGCGACCGAAAAGGTGCAAATGGGCGCTTGGGAGTTTCAATTCAACGCGGGGTATTACCTCTGCGCGGTGTTCATGATCCTATCGGTTTATTTGGCCATTCGAATTTTCAGATCGCCCTTTGGTTTGATGCTACGTGCGGTGAAATCAAACCAGCAGCGCATGAATTACACCGGCTTGAACGCGCGCCCCTACACGTTGGCGGCTTTTGTGATTTCTGGTATGTATGCAGGCTTAGCCGGGGGGCTTCTCAGCGCGGTCGATCCGCTTGCAGGCGCAGAGCGAATGCAATGGACAGCCTCTGGTGAAGTTGTGCTGATGACCATCTTGGGCGGAGCAGGCACATTGATCGGGCCAATTTTGGGCGCAGGCGTGATTAAGTATTTCGAAAATATCTTCTCAAAAATAAACGATAATGTTCTTCACACGTGGTTTTCATTCATGCCCGACGGGCTCGAAAATTTTGTCGTTGCAATTATTCACCCATTTATCGGAAAGGGCTGGCATCTGACCTTGGGCCTTTTGTTTATGTTGGTGGTGATTTTTCTACCCGGCGGGCTTGTCGAAGGCGGCCAGCGAATTGGTAAATTATTTCGCAAAAAAGACGATAAAGCCGCAGCCATAACAAAGCCGGCAGAGTAAGGAAGACACGATGGGTATTCTTGAAATTAACAATGTAGGGATCCGGTTTGGCGGCTTGCAAGCGCTGGGAGATGTGAATCTAAGCATCAAAGAAAATTCAGTGCACGCGATTATTGGTCCAAATGGCGCGGGGAAATCGACCTTGTTGAATTGTCTCGTCGGCAAACTCATTCCCGATACGGGCAGCGTGATGTTTGATGGCCAATCGGTGTTGGGCCGTTCCCCGCATGAGATTAACCAGATGGGTATTTCGCGCGTGTTCCAGACCCCCGAAATTTTTGGCGATCTGAGCGTGTTTGAAAACGTCATGATCCCATGTTTCGCCAAGCGCGACGGCGCGTTTCGGATGCAAGGGCTGGCCAGCGTAGGCTCGCAGGCTGACATCCACGAAACCGCAGAAAAAATCTTAATGGACGTCAATATGATCGATAAACGCGATATGCATGCTGCATCTTTGTCTCGCGGCGATAAGCGGCGATTAGAAATGGCCATGTGCCTTGTGCAGAACCCAAAATTATTGCTTCTGGATGAGCCAACGGCTGGGATGGCGCGCGCGGATACCAATAATACCATCGATCTTCTGAAGGAGATCAATCAAAAACGCGATATCACCATGGCAATTATTGAACATGACATGCACGTTGTTTTCAGCCTGGCCGAACGGATCACCGTGTTAGCGCAGGGCACCCCGTTGGTAGAAGACACCCCCGAGAATATCAAAGGCCATCCAAAGGTGAAGGAAGCCTATTTGGGCGAGACGCAATAAGGAGCGCTGAAAATGACAGGTAACCTCGCAACAAAAATGGCCAGTAACAGTTATTTTTCGATGCATGATATGCACGCCTATTATGGTGAAAGCTATATCGTTCAAGGCGTCAGCTTAGACGTGAATGAAGGCGAAATTCTGGCTCTTCTAGGGCGCAATGGCGCCGGTAAAACCTCAACGTTGCGCGCAATTGCGCGGCTTGACGACCCACAATTACGCCAGGGTGAAATCTGGCTTGACGGGCAAAGCTTGCACAACATGAGCAGCCACCAAGCCGCGGTCTCTGGCGTGTCTCTGGTGCCGGAAGACCGCCGGATCATTCAGGGTTTGACCGTCGAGGAAAATATTCAACTGGCACAAATTGTAGAGCCTGTCGGCTGGTCGATTGAGCGGCTGTATGATTTGTTCCCGCGCCTGGGCGAACGCCGCAAACAAGAAGGGGTAACCTTATCGGGGGGCGAGCAACAAATGCTGTCGATCGCCCGTGCTCTGGCGCGCGACATTAAGCTATTGCTTCTTGATGAGCCCTATGAGGGTTTGGCGCCGGTTATCGTGGATGAAATCGAGAAAACCTTGGCGATCATTAAAGAGCAAGGCATTACCACCATTATAGTCGAACAAAACGCGGTGCGCGCCTTAGAACTGGCGGATAGATCCGTGATCTTAGACACGGGCAGCGTGGTTTTTGACGGAAGCGCAAAAGAAGTACTGGACAACCCCGACTTGCGTGCTGAATATCTCGCCATCTAAACGTATACGCAGAGGGCGGTTTTTATCCGCCGTTAAGACCACCAACAGAAAATTATGGTTTTCTGACATTAGGGACCAGAGTTATGACCCAGACATCCTACGCACCCACGGCTAAATTCGCTGAAAACGCGCATATCGACCAAGCCCGCTACGAGGCGCTTTATGCCCAGTCGATTGAAGATCCAATCAGCTTTTGGGCCGAACATGGGAAACGGGTTGATTGGATAAAACCATTTGAAACGGTTAAAAACGTCTCTTACGAACATCCCGACGTGTCTATTAAGTGGTTCGAAGATGGCACGTTGAACGTATCGGCAAATTGCATCGACCGCCATCTTGAAAGCCGTGGCAGCCAAACCGCTATTATCTGGGAAGGCGATAATCCTGCTGATAGCAAGCATATCACTTATCATGAATTGCATCAGCAAGTCAGCAAATTATCAAATGTTTACAAAAGCCTTGGCGTAAAAAAAGGGGATCGGGTGGTGCTGTACATGCCGATGATCCCAGAGGCGGCTTATGCAATGTTGGCCTGCACAAGGATTGGGGCAATCCATTCGATTGTGTTTGCCGGGTTTTCGCCAGAGGCTTTGGCAAGCCGCGTGGAAGATTGTGGTGCGGTACTGCTGGTCACGGCGGATGAAGCGCCGCGCGGGGGCAAAAACACCCCGCTGAAAGCCAATGTCGACAAAGCTTTGGCGATCTGCGGTGATGTTAAAACGCTTGTGGTTGAACGCACCGGGGGTGATGTTGGCCTGAAAGAGGGGCGAGATTTTGCATTCGGGGCGATGATGGACAAAGCGGACCCGCATTGCCCGCCAACAGAAATGAACGCCGAAGATCCCTTATTCGTGCTGTATACTTCGGGCTCGACCGGCAAGCCCAAAGGCGTTTTGCACAGCTCGGGCGGCTATCTTGTTTGGGCATCCATGACCCATGAATATGTGTTTGATTATCATCAGGGTGATATTTTCTGGTGTACGGCGGATGTGGGCTGGGTGACCGGGCATAGCTATATTGTTTATGGCCCCCTGGCCAATGGCGCCACAACACTAATGTTTGAAGGTGTGCCCACTTATCCCGATGCAAGCCGGTTTTGGCAAGTCTGTGAAAAACACAAAGTAAACCAATTCTACACGGCCCCGACCGCGATACGGGCGCTGATGGGCCAAGGCGATGAGTTTGTAAGTAAATGTGATTTAAGCGCCTTAAAAGTCTTGGGCACCGTTGGAGAGCCCATAAACCCTGAAGCTTGGAATTGGTATAATGATGTGGTTGGAAAAGGGAATTGCCCGATTGTTGACACATGGTGGCAAACCGAAACGGGCGGGCATTTGCTCACCCCCCTGCCCGGTGCGACCACTACAAAACCAGGTTCTGCGACCCTGCCGTTCTTTGGGGTGCAACCCGTCATTTTGGACCCGACAACAGGCGAAGAAATTACCTCTACAGAAGCCGAGGGAGTTTTGTGCATAAAAGACAGTTGGCCCGGCCAAATGCGCAGCGTGTTTGGAGATCATGACCGCTTCGTGAAAACCTATTTCAGCGATTTTAAAGGCTATTACTTTTCAGGAGATGGCTGCCGGCGCGATGCCGATGGGTATTACTGGATTACGGGGCGCGTTGACGATGTGATCAATGTTTCAGGTCACCGTATGGGCACGGCTGAGGTGGAAAGCGCATTGGTTGCCCACCCAAAAGTGTCGGAAGCTGCCGTTGTCGGCTATCCCCATGACATCAAAGGCCAGGGCATTTATTGTTACGTCACGCTGATGAGTGGGGAATCGCCAAACGAGGAATTGCGCAGCGAATTGCGCCAATGGGTGCGCAAAGAAATTGGCCCCATCGCTTCGCCTGACTTGGTGCAATGGGCCCCAGGTCTGCCAAAAACGCGTTCAGGAAAAATTATGCGTCGGATTTTGCGCAAAATCGCCGAGAATGACTATGGCAGTTTGGGAGATACATCAACCTTGGCCGAACCAGCAGTGGTTGATGAGCTGATCGAAAACCGAATGAATCGCGGATAAAAAAATGCTAAGGGGCTTACGCCGTTCGTAGCCTGCATAATTTATGTCCAAAAAGCGCTTTGCGCAGAGTCTTTCAGGTGCAATGGCCTTGCGCCTCTGATCGGTTGATAATGTTGAACGCTGTTTAGACTGGGAACGGGTTGGGTTTGCCACACCAGAAAAATTTCAGCTCAAGCCACTCGAAACCCGCACATAAGGAAACACATTTAAGTAATTGATTAATATTAACTTTTAATCTTTTTCCAAAGATCGCAACGCTGTTTTCAAAACTTTCCCATAATTATTCTTGGGTAACTCAGATACAAAAATATACTCTTTTGGACGTTTAAAACGTGCGATCCTGTCAAGGCAGAATTGATCCAACGCGCTTTGCGAAACGCTATGTGAGGGCCAAGGCACCACAAAGGCGATCACCTCTTCCCCCCAATCGGGATGCCTGCGCCCAATAACGGACACTTCGGAAATACTGGGATGATGCAGCAAAACCTCTTCAACTTCTCGGGGGTAGATATTGCTGCCCCCCGAAATAATTACGTCTTTCGATCGATCTATTAATGTTAAGTAGCCCGCCTTATCCAATTTCCCCATATCGCCGGTCAAAAGCCACCCATTCTTGAACGCCGCTTGCGTGGCTTGTGGATCTTTCCAATATCCAGACATTACCGGAGCGCCCTTCACGGCGATCTCTCCAACCTGCCCCAGCGGTGCAAGCTCTCCTTCACGATCAAACAGTTGAAGCTCAACAACCGATTGCGCCCGCCCCACGGACGATAGGCGCTCTTGCCATCCTTGTGTTTCACGATCGGAAATATCCGCGCGTGACAGCGCGGTTATAGCCATTGGGCATTCTCCCTGACCATAAATTTGAATGAAAATCGGGCCAAAACAGGCAGTGGCATCCACGATATCGCTCAAATACATGGGGCCACCGCCATAAATAACGCTGCGCAAACCCGAAACGTTGACTCCCTTGTGTTGCGCGGCTTTGGTCATGCGTTTGACCATTGTCGGCGCGGCGAACAGATGAGCCCGTTGAAAAAAATTGGCTAATTCAAAAATTTCAAGCGGATCAAACCCGCCAGAACATGGAAAGACGTGCTGCGCGCCCTTCAAGACATGCATTACGTTATAAAGCCCCGCCCCATGCGACAGAGGCGCCGCATAAATCGCTGAATCTTGTGCGCTCACAGCATCCACATCGGCAAAATAACCCAGCGCCATCGCCTGCAGCATCCCATGCGTAATCATCACGCCTTTGGGCTTTCCCGTTGTTCCAGAGGTGTAAAAAAGCCACGCCAAATCGTAGGTACTACGCGCGGTGATGTTTTGAAATCGCCCCATTTCAGCGGCTTGCCTAATGCCCGTATCCGGCGCCAGCTGTTTCAAGGCTGCATCAAGCATATTTGGCGCGACAGCAACATAGGTGGTTGCAAGCGGTTCTGCCGCGCTGTCCTGTTGCAATGTTGCGACAAGCTCAGGCTCACAGAACAGCACACGTGCCTCCGAATGTTCCAATATCCAAATCAACTCTTTGGGGTGCAGCTTTGCATTGATTGGCACAACAACCGCCCCCGCCTGCCAGATGCCATAGAGCAAACGCAAGTAATCGGGTTGGTTTTTCATAAATACTGCAACCCGATCCCCTGGTAGAACGGCATTTGCGCGCAGCCAATCGGCGATCCGACCGCTGGATTCTGCGAACTGGCCATAAGTTGCAACGATATCTTTGCCCCAAAACAAGGCTGGCCGCTCGGGTGCAGCGCGGGCCTGCCGGTCTAACCAAACTGCCAAATTCATGGAGTTTCCTTTTCTTTTATTTAACCAATCAGCTGATGCGTCCCTAGTCCCAACTTGGCGTAAAATTCGACTCGTTCAACAGCTTTTGTCTGTTCAACGCGCTTTCATCCCCCAAACTCTGCGAAAATAGTACAAAACTGCATTTTCCCGACAACAATCGTAAATCCATTTCTTTTCACCCAGCGCTGCATGGCGTATAGTCACATTAACGAGGCCAAGAGCAGGCTAAAAACAAAGAATGAGGGAAACATGACAACGCAAAAACGCAAGGATGATATTGCTTTCATAGAAGGTCTCGCCGACCTTTTAGAGCGCCGTGACCTTAGCGAGATTGAGGTTTTACGAGAATATGGCGCAGATGATAGCTTGAACGTGCGCGTATCACGAACCGCATCGGCCGCGATGGTTCCAGCCGCACCGATCATCCAACAGGTTGCCGCGCCTACCCCACACGCCCCTGCCGCTGTCGCAACGGGGTCAAGTGATGCCACCGATGCATCCGATCCTGCAAGCCATCCCGGAGCGGTGACCTGTCCAATGGTGGGTACGATTTATATGCAGGCAGAGCCCGGAGCGCCGGCCTTCATTTCAACGGGCGCTCAAATTAACGAAGGCGACACGTTGATGATCGTCGAAGCCATGAAAACCATGAACCATATTCCAGCCCCAAAATCTGGAACAATAAAGCGCATTTTCGTTGAAGACGGCGCCGCGGTCGAATTTGGAACGCCGCTGGTCATTATCGAGTAAGGCGATTTGATGTTTGAAAAAGTACTTATTGCAAATCGGGGCGAAATCGCGCTGCGGGTCATAAGAGCCTGCCGTGAAATGGGCATAAAATCAGTCGCAGTGCATTCCACTGCGGATAGCGATGCGATGCATGTGCGAATGGCGGATGAATCGGTTTGTATTGGGCCGCCGAGCAGTGGCGCAAGTTATTTATCCGTACCCGCGATTATCTCAGCCTGTGAGATCACCGGCGCCCAGGCAATTCACCCCGGCTACGGCTTTCTATCGGAAAATGCGCAATTCGTTCAAATCGTAGAGGATCATGATTTAACCTTTATTGGCCCAACCGCAGAGCATATTCGCATCATGGGCGATAAGATTTCAGCCAAAGACACGATGAAAGCCCTTGGCGTGCCCTGCGTACCCGGTTCAGATGGCGGCGTTGCAACCCTGCAAGAGGCCTATCGCATTGGTACAGAATTTGGCTATCCAGTGATTATCAAAGCCACTGCAGGAGGCGGGGGGCGCGGCATGAAAGTTGCCCAAAACGAAGCCGAGATGGAACAGGCATTTATGACCGCACGCGCAGAAGGCAAGGCGGCTTTTGGCAATGATGAAGTTTACATAGAAAAATATCTTACGACTCCGCGCCATATTGAAATTCAAGTATTTGGCGACGGAAAAGGCAAAGCGGTTCATCTTGGTGAAAGAGATTGCTCGTTGCAGCGCCGGCATCAAAAAGTATTCGAAGAGGCCCCGGGCCCCTCTATCTCAGCTGAAGAACGCGCCGCAATCGGAAAAGTATGCGCCGACGCCGTTGCTAAGATCAATTATATTGGCGCTGGAACTATTGAATTTTTATACGAAAATGGCGCCTTTTACTTCATCGAAATGAACACGCGTTTGCAAGTTGAACATCCGGTTACAGAGGCAATTTTTGGCGTGGATCTGGTGCGCGAACAAATTCGCGTTGCCAGCGGCCTTGAGATGAGCTTTTCGCAATCAGACTTAAGTATTGATGGGCACGCGATAGAAGTGCGGATCAACGCTGAAAAACTGCCCAACTTTTCACCCTGCCCCGGTAAAATCACCGCCTATCATGCCCCTGGCGGCTTGGGCGTGCGCATGGATAGCGCGCTCTACGCTGGCTATTCCATTCCGCCCTATTATGATAGTTTGATTGGAAAACTCATCGTGCATGGGCGCGACCGCCCCGAGGCATTGGCGCGCCTAAACCGCGCCTTGGCTGAATTGATCGTTGATGGTGTCGATTCAACCATTCCGCTTTTTGAAGCGCTTCTGAACGCACAAGAAGTGTTGAGTGGAGATTACAATATTCACTGGCTAGAGGATTGGTTGGAATCGCAGGATTTTGACTAGAGTTAACAATGTTTGGGATATTTTCCATAGAAACGCCCTTCATTTTGGCAAAAACTAACCGCATAGACATGCGGCTTGGACCGCTGAAATAAGGGGCAATACGCGTGATGGCAAATGACGCTTTTGCCCCTGAATTCTTGTTACAAGCCTATCGACAAGGCGTTTTTCCAATGTCGGAGGGGCGGAATGATCCAGATTTATTCTGGGTTGATCCAAAGTTTCGCGGTATATTTCCGCTGGGTAATTATCACATCTCGCGTAGTTTAGGCCGCAGGATCCGTCAGGAAAATTACGAAATTCGGATCAATTCAGCGTTTCCTGACGTGATGCAAGCCTGCGCTGAGCGCAGCGAAACTTGGATCAGCACGCGCATTTTCAACCTCTATTGCGAATTGGCCAAATTGGGCCATGCCCATTCCCTGGAAGTCTGGCAAAAGGGAAGCATGGCCGGAGGTGTTTATGGGCTAACGATCGGAGCTGCCTTTTTTGGTGAGAGCATGTTTTCTAAGCAAACGGATGGATCAAAAATCGCGCTGGCTTATCTTATACATCGATTAAAGCACACAGGGTTTAAGCTTTTTGACACTCAATTTATAACGCCGCATTTGCAATCGCTGGGAGCCGTCGAAATCAGCCGCGCCGATTATCATAAAAAGTTACGGCATGCCCTGCGTAACAATGGCGATTTTTTAAATCGAGATTATTCTGTAGACGCTTCAGACATTGCACAGCGCAAAACCCAAACATCATAACGTCGATGATCCAGTGGATTTAATGCCGGTGAAGAGGCCACCATCCACCCCATAAATACTGGCGGCTGAAGCGGATCCTCAGAAATTGTAAGATAAGCAAACGCATCGCCCATCGGATTATCGACCGGATAGCGACATTCGGATAATGCTACATTCAACGCGCCAAGTTCAATAGAAGACCCGGCGCGCAGCGGGAAATCTTGTATATCGCCGCTGACTTTATCTAATCCACGCAGTACCGCTCCATCCGCTGTTTGTACGGCGGATTGCGCCTGCCCATCCTGGGCGCAAATAGCGAACCCGATCAAAAAACCAAAAAAGCCGAACCGCATCAGTTTTGGCCGCTAGACACGAACTTCAACAACAATTGAATTAAGCTAACCGAGCCTTGCGTGTCGATAATCTCGTCACCAGCCTCTAAATAATCAAACGAGGCACCGGGGATAACTTCGATAAAGCTACCACCCAAAAGGCCTTCCGAAGACACAGCCAAAGCACTGTCATCGGGAATTCGAACGTCATTTCTGACCGACAGGATAGATTCAGCGCGGTAAGTTTCGGAATTCAACTTCAAATCGCTGATCGTGCCAATTTTCACGCCGGCGAGGCGAATGTCAGTACCAACACTGATCCCCTCGGCCGAGCGGAAAGACGCCGAAATCGGATATGAAGACGATGATCCAGACAATCCGGTTGATTGGGCTAAGAATACCGCGAACCCCACTGCGAGGGCTAAAACCACCCCGCCAACGGCAATTTCAAGACGGTTTTCAGACATGCTAAAGCTCTCCGCTACCCTTCTGGTTGCCACGCTTCATAATCTTGTGCCGGCTTGGGGGACTGGAGGCGTAAGGATCCCGCGGGGGCATAGGCAGATTGCGTGCCCGTCAAATTTTCTTGATGCGCCTTTTCCCAGGTTTTACGCTTTAACGGCGCAACATTGGGAGGATCGTTCCAAGTATGATGAAGCCAACCATGCCAATCAGGGCTAACCCGACTGGCTTCGATTTCTCCGTTGAAAATAACCCATCGGCGGCTATCGTCAGCATTTTGGTAATAGGTATTGCCCTGTTCATCCATGCCCACTTTAAGCCCTTTGCGCCATGTAAACAGCTGCGTGTTTAAGGTTTGACCCTGCCACCACGTAACCGCCCTTAGCAGGCTTTTCAAAACACCCATGAAACTCTCCAAATCGCAAATAATCTCATTTACCCTATCGCTCTATAAGGTTGCACCCTGAAGGTAAATAACCGAATTCACGCCCCCCTAGCTTCAACCCTAACCAGCGGTAGCTGATTCTTTTTTAGCATCAGAATAAATCATCAAAGGCGCCACATCGGAATTAACCGAATCTTCATTCACAACAACCTCTTGGACCTCGTCCATGCCTGGCAAGTCAAACATCGTATCCAGCAGGATATCTTCCAGAATTGACCGCAATCCACGAGCACCTGTTTTACGCTTAATCGCCCGTTGCGCGATTGCCTCGAGCGCCTCATCGGTAAATGTCAGATTTGTTTCTTCCAGCTCAAACAAACGCTGATATTGCTTCACCAACGCATTTTTAGGCTGCGTCAAAATCGTAACCAGCGCGTCTTGATCCAGATCTTCTAGCGTCGCCAAAACTGGCAGGCGCCCAACAAATTCAGGAATAAGGCCAAATTTCAGAAGATCTTCGGGTTCTAAATCTTGGAAAACCTCGCCCACACCGCGCTCATCATTATCGCGCACATCGGCGCCAAACCCCATCGCGCTGCCTTTGCCACGCTGCGCAATGATCTTATCCAAACCGGCAAAAGCGCCACCACAAATGAATAAAATATTGGTCGTATCAACTTGTAAAAATTCTTGCTGCGGATGCTTTCGCCCCCCTTGCGGAGGCACGCTTGCCACGGTGCCCTCCATAAGTTTCAGCAAAGCTTGCTGAACCCCCTCACCCGATACATCCCGGGTGATCGATGGGTTTTCAGATTTCCGCGTTATTTTATCAACTTCATCTATATAAACGATGCCACGCTGCGCGCGCTCGACATTATATTCAGAAGCTTGCAGAAGCTTCAAAATAATATTTTCAACATCCTCGCCCACATAGCCCGCTTCGGTCAGCGTGGTTGCATCCGCCATTGTAAAGGGCACGTCTAAAATCCGTGCCAAGGTTTGGGCAAGCAAGGTTTTCCCGCAGCCGGTCGGCCCGATCAGCAAAATGTTGGATTTTGACAATTCGATATCGCCCGATTTAGCAGCGTGGTTCAAACGTTTATAATGGTTGTGAACCGCCACAGATAAGACACGTTTGGCAATGCTTTGACCAATCACGTAATCATCAAGAACGCCGCAAATTTCGCGCGGCGTTGGAACCCCTTCTGAGGATTTCAACCCCGAGCTTTTGGTTTCCTCGCGGATGATATCCATGCAGAGCTCGACGCATTCGTCACAAATGAACACAGTCGGCCCAGCGATCAGCTTTCGCACCTCATGCTGGCTTTTACCGCAGAAGCTGCAATAAAGAGTATTCTTACTTTCACCACCGGAATTTGATGCCATGTTCTACCCTTTTGGATTTTCAAAATCCCAAAAACTTTACGCGTCTACATATACTGCCTGCTAGCTTAAGCTAGGCATGGCGGCTCTACAATGCCAAAATTTTGCTTCCAACCTCCTGCGCTTGCGGGCCCTGTCACAAGCCGAACCCTATTCCGCGTCATCTTTCGCGCGATTAGTCACGATTTCGTCAATTAACCCCCAGTCTTTGGCATCTTCAGGAGACATAAAATTATCGCGCTCGAGCGCGGTTTCAACCTGATCAAGATCCTGCCCAGTGTGCGTGACATAGATTTCATTGAGGCGTTTTTTAAGCTTCAATGTTTCTTCAGCGTGTATCATGATGTCAGTGGCTTGCCCCTGATATCCACCAGAGGGTTGGTGTACCATAATCCGACTATTTGGAAGCGAGAAGCGCATGCCTTTTTCACCTGCCGTAAGCAGTAGGGACCCCATCGAAGCCGCCTGCCCTATCACAAGCGTTGAAACTTTTGGTTTGATATATTGCATCGTATCGTAAATCGACAATCCACTGGTCACTACACCGCCCGGGCTGTTGATATACATGCTAATCTCTTTAGAAGGGTTTTCCGCCTCTAGATGTAGCAACTGCGCAACGATCAAGCTGGACATCCCGTCATGGACGGGACCACTGAGAAAAATGATCCGCTCTTTCAAAAGCCTTGAGAAGATATCATAGGCGCGCTCGCCGCGGCTGGTTTGCTCAACCACCATCGGAACCAAGCTGTTCATATATGTGTCTATTGGATCTTTCATTCTGCCCTGCCTATTCTTAAGGATATCTGACTAGTACGAGTCTTAGTGCTGCAACCCCCGCTCTGCAATAGCTCACGCAGATTAAACCTGCTTCCGAGGCAAGCATCTCGTTCGTTTTAGACAAAACCCGCGCTTTTTAGGTGAAATCTACCGCTCTTAAGCTTCATATGCTTTTCAAATGAAAACCAAAACTCGTTTGTTTTTATCGTCTTGAAATCATCCGCTTTAGGACTAGTTCGCAGGAATGATTAGCACAAAATTTTCAATGCAGGTTTGTTCAGGATCGCGAGAAGAGGCCCTTGTGCTTTTGGCCGCTTTTTTACCAAAAGCTGGCACATCCTATACAAGAAACCGAAACTTTGACCTGGGCGCGGGCCAGCATAAACATGTGTCGCAGCTCTCTGCTTATATAAAACGCCGCATTATAACGGAAGAAGACGTTTTGAAGAAAGTGCTGTCAGCGTATTCTCTCAACGAGGCGGGAAAGTTCATTGATGAGATTTTTTGGCGCACATACTTCAAGGGATGGCTCGAAAGCAGGCCCCATATTTGGATGCAATACTGCGCCGATGTGCATCACCTAACCCATGAGTTGCAAACTCAATCAGGCCTGCGCGATCGTTGGGCGGCCGCCTGCCTGGGCGAAACCGGGATAGATTGCTTTGATGCATGGGCAAAAGAACTGGCCGAAACCGGATATCTGCACAATCATGCGAGAATGTGGTTTGCCTCAATCTGGGTTTACACGCTGCAGTTGCCCTGGCAATTGGGCGCTGACTTTTTTTTGCGGCACCTTCTGGATGGCGATGCTGCCTCAAACACGTTGAGCTGGCGCTGGGTGGTGGGGTTACATTCTGTTGGGAAAACCTATCTGGCGCGCGCCGAAAATATTCAACGCTTTACCAATGGCAGGTTCGCCCCAAAAGGATTGGCGCAGGTCGCGCCGCCGCTGAACGACACCGCGAGCACGATGGCTCCTAAAATAATAGACCCTCCCAATCCTTACCTCGAGGGGCGCAAAACTGGGTTATTGCTTCATTCAGACGATCTAAATATCGCGTATCTCACTCATCGTAGCGACTGCATCGCATCGGCCGCTTATCGCCCGGTTGATGCGGGCACTATGCTGGTTTCGAGCCCGAAATTGCATGAATTTAACAACGCAGCTTTGGATGCCGCGACAAAGCGTTGGAAACCCAACCTGCTCAATTGCTGCGACGTGACCACCCCCGAGGGGATCTTGTCTTGGGCGCTAGAAAACAAATTAGAGCAAATAGTCACACCCTACGCCGCCGTAGGGAATACGTCACAGATGCTTGAAAAATGTAAACATCTATTGAGTAATCACGGCGTTCAGTTAACGCAAGTGATGCGCGAGTACGATATTTTTTCTTGGCCATATGCCACAAAAGGCTTCTTCAAATTTAGAGAAAAAATTCCGAAAATCTTAACGTCGCTCTCGATAATTTAACGCGTTTCGGCCAATCGGGCGACATATCGCGCCAGCGTGTCTATTTCTAGGTTGACCAAATCCCCTACAGCCATGTCGTCCCAAGTTGTGACCGTTTTGGTATGGGGAATAAAATTGACGCCGAAGCTTTCATCCCCAACCTCATTCACCGTTAGCGAGGTGCCGTTCAAAGCCACCGACCCTTTTGGGGCAATAAAACGCGCAAGATCTTTCGCCACTTTAAATTCAACCCGCGTGCTGTCGCCATCCTCGGTGATGGCCGTGATTTCAGCGATACCATCAACATGGCCCGATACAATATGCCCGCCAAGTTCATCGCCCAATTTGAGCGCACGCTCGAGATTTACGCGCCCTCCTTCAACCCAAGCGGATCTGCTGTTTGTCGCGGTATCAGACGGCCCAATATTGGTTTTTGAAACCGTTTCTGCACTAATATCAACATCAAACCAGCCGTCGCCAAAATCAACAACGGTCAGGCACACCCCATTGCACGCGATGGAAGCACCCAGGGCGATCGTTTCATGGTCATAGCTGGTTTTTAACCTTGCTCTGATATCGCCGCGTTGTTCAACGCGTTCAATTTGCCCAATATCTGTGATGATCCCAGTAAACATTGTTCGGTGACTCCAAATTTTCTTATCTTCGCCGCAATTATGCCAAAAAATTAGCGCATTTGAGCGACAGCCCTTGGCTTGCATAGATATGGATCATTTCACGCTCATGAACAATGACCTGCAGAAAAAACGTATGTTTCTTTTTTTACAAGGGCCGCATGGACCTTTTTTTTCACAGCTGGCAGGTGCGCTTGAAAGCTATGGCCACAGCACCTGCCAAATTGGATTCAATCAGGGCGATAAAATCTTTTGGGCAAACAAACAAAATTTTGTGGCTTTCACGCTGCCGCTCGAGGCCTGGAGCGGGTTTTTCCAACGACAAATTCGAGACAAGCAGATCACAGATCTTGTGATCTATAACGACACGCGCCCCTTCCATAAAACCGCCATTCAAGCCGCGCATGCCAAAGGTATAAACGTTCATATCTTTGAAGAAGGCTATTTAAGACCCTATTGGATCACCTATGAGCGCGACGGCAGCAATGGAAATTCAAAATTAATGTCCTTAGCGCAGAGCGCCGTTATTCCAGATCACTTGATCCTCAATCCAGATCCCGTGCCTGCCCCCTGTCATTGGTGGGATATGCGCGAGCATATTTTCTATGGCGCCGTCTATCATTGGTGCATTCTGTGCGCCAATCATCAATTTCCCAATTTCACCTCGCATTGAGAGATCAGCATTAGGAAGGAATTTCGGCTTCATCTGAAGCAATTGATTTTTACGCCAGCGCGAATGGCGGCACGTTTCTGGGCAAATTTAACCTTAAAGTTACGGACCCATCCCTATCATTTGATTTTGATGCAATTGCAGCATGACAGCGCAATTCAAAACCACTCTCCCTTCAAAACGAACGCCAGTTTTCTTGAATTCGTTCTTCGAAGTTTTGCAAATAACGCCGCGCCGCATCATCATCTTGTGATCAAAGCGCACCCTTTGGAAGACGGTCGTTCAGAGATTGCGTATCATTTGCGAAGACTAGGTGCAAAATTCGATATTAACAGGCGTATTCACTATCTTCCCGGCGGCAAGCTCGCGCATGTCTTAGATCCCGCACTCAGCGTTGTGACCGTCAATTCAACCGCCGGGCAACAAGCCTTATGGCGAGGTATTCCAGTAAAAACGCTGGGAAAAGCGATTTACAATCAAAATAAATTTGTCTCCGAGCAATCGCTTGATGCGTTTTTTGCAGACCCAAAAGCGCCAAATCTTCCAGCCTATCGGGCGTTTCGAAACTTTTTATTGCAGACATCGCAAATACCTGGCGGGTTTTATTCAAAAGCCGGGCGGCAGCAAGCAATTGCCCGCCTTGCAAAGAAAATGTTTCATCCACTAGACCCCTATACCGCCTATTTAACGGGTGAGATCGCCCATAATAAGCAGGATGGTTTAGCAGCCCTACCCTCCGCAGCTGCATTGGTGGCAGCCGAATGATCCCCTTACCTATCGGTTTTATACGGTCGTATCGCTTTCAACCCGCATCGCGCAGATGGCTGGCTCGCCAGATCGCGGCGCTTATCTGTTTAAGCAGCGTTATGGCGTGCGAATTGCCCAGAGTTGGCCCGACACGAGCAGAGATTATTGCCGATTTAAACACAACTGAAAAAAATCTTATTGTCGAAGTTGACGCCGCCGTTGCACGAAAAACCGCTAGTATCCCTGCCTTGGGCTTTTCCAATAAATTCAAATCAGCCGCCATCCTGGGCTCCGATACGATACAGCCTGGTGATACATTAGGCCTGACGATTTGGGAAAGCGTGGAAAGCAGTCTTTTGGCAGCCCAAAACAGCAATTCAACGATTCTTGACGAGGTACAGGTGGATGGCGAGGGGTATATTTTCATTCCCTATGCTGGGCGGATCAAAGCAGCTGGGCATTCACCTGACTCGATCCGCCAGCATTTAACGGAAATCTTGCAGGTGCAAACCCCTGACCCGCAGGTGCAAGTGCGCCGCAGCTCGGGAGATGGCGCGACCGTATCGGTGATTGGCGCCGTGGTGCAACAGGGCATCTACCCCATCGAGCGCCCAACGCGAACGCTGGGTGCCATGCTGGCCCGAGCAGGCGGCGTTACCATCGAACCCGAGGTGGCGCAAATCACCATCTTACGCGGAAGTCTTTTGGAAAAGGTCTGGTTTCAAGACCTTTATAACCACCCGAACACCGATATTCCGCTGCGTGCAGGAGATAGAGTTCTTGTCGAGACCGACACACGCGCCTTCACCTCTTTAGGATCCACAGGCACACAAGCACGTATTGGATTTCCCACGCAAACGATCTCGGCAATCGAAGCCTTGGCCTTGGTGGGGGGCTTATCGCCCGTTACCTCTGACCCACAGGGCATTTTCGTATTTCGCAATGAGGCCGCCAAAACCGCCAATCATGTCTTGGGCCGCTCGGATCTAACTGGCGAGGTTAAAATTGTTTATATTTTGGATTTAACAAAGCCTACAGGCATCTTTATCGCCCGCGATTTCACCATCCGTGATCAAGATACCGTTTACGTTACCGAGGCCGCTTTTACCCAATGGAACAAGCTTATTGCCGCCGTAACCGGATCTTTAGACGCTGTAAACACGACCAACCAATCAGCGAATACGCTTTCGTTAAAACGCTAAACGATGCAACCCCCTCTCGCTCATAAAAATCGTCGCATGGTTCAATCGCAGCGCCAAAAGAATGTTTTTTGGTATAGTTTAGGGCTTTTACACAACCGCCGCCTGGCGCGTATTCTGGCGCTTTCAGGATATCAGCTAACGCTGGGCCTTCCCTTTACCCAAGCTGAAGTTCTGATTTGGGAAAAATCGGCGGCCGCGCGGCGCGGCCAAAAGATAGCTCGGCATTTCAACGCACCGCTTTTATATTGCGAAGATGCGTTTTTACGCTCGCTCTTTCCCGCCCGGTTAAGTCAAGAGCCCCCGATCGGCATAATGCTCGACAAACGGGGCTTCCATTACGACCCGGCGCAGCCCAGCGATCTGGAACAAATTCTGCAGCATGCGCCTTTAAACGATCCACAAGAGCTACAGCGCGCAGAAGACGCAATATTTCGCCTTCAAGACCAGCACCTGTCCAAGTATTCAGCCTTTGACCCGCGCTTGCCGCTTCCCGAACCCGGTTTCATTTTGCTGATCGATCAAACCCGCGGCGATGGTGCTGTACGCGCGTCTGGCGGCGGGCAAATAGACTTCGATGCAATGCTTGCGCACGCAAAAGCCCATTTCCCTGATCATAAAATCATTATTCGAACCCATCCAGAAACGCGGCTCAATCTGCGCGAAGGTTATTTTTCTGCGCGGCATTGCAATACCCCACAGATCACGCTTTTTAATTGCGCAACTTCACCCTGGCATCTCTTGGAACGCGCAAAAGCAGTCTATAGTTTTTCTTCCCAGTTAGGTTTTGAGGCGATTTTAGCGGGGCACCGCCCCCATATTTTTGGGCAGCCCTTTTATGCGGGATGGGGCTTAACAGTGGATCACAAGCCTATGCCTTGGCGAAGCCGAAAGCTAAGCTCTCGCCAATTGTTTTTGGCGGCAATGATTAAATATCCAATTTGGTATGATGCCTATCGGGACCGCTTATGCAGTTTAGAAACCACGTTAGACAATTTGGAAGCCGAAACGCGCACGTGGCGCGAAGATCACCAAGGCTGGTCTGCTTCAGGCATTAGCCTGTGGAAACGCCGGCATTTTCGGGCCTTTTTTGGCCGATACAAATCCGTAAAATTTCAAACCACATCCAGCGAAGACCTAAAAGGAAACCCGCGCAAAAGGATGGTTTGGGCCAGCGCAAAACAACCGGCCGGCAAACCTGTCACGCGCATTGAAGACGGGTTTCTGCGCTCGCGTGGTTTGGGTGCTGACTTGGTGCCGCCGCTTTCCCTAATTTGTGACGATCTTGGGATCTATTACGACCCTTCGCAGGAAAGCCGGCTTGAGCGCATATTGTTAAAAATGCCGCCGCTTCGCGCGGATCAAATACGGCGCATCCAAACGCTACAAAGACGGTTGATTGACCATGATCTGACAAAATACAATCTTCATAGAGCCTATAACCTGCAGCAAAAAACAAGCTGCATTCTGGTGCCGGGACAAGTTGCCGATGATGCCTCTGTGCTGTGCGGCGATGGCCCAAAGGGTGACAATCTATCGCTTTTAAAGCGCGTCAGGAACGCCAATCCAAACGCCTTTATCCTTTTTAAGCCGCACCCGGATGTGGAAAGCAATTTAAGGCTTGGCGCCTTACCTAAGAAAACCATTTTGCGCTTTGCCGATAATTGCCTCGAAAATTGCGGCGCAGCGCAGGCCCTCAGAAGCTGCGATGCGGTGCACACTGGCACATCATTAATGGGGTTTGAAGCGCTGCTGCGCGGTATTTCCGTTACAAAATATGGGCAGCCCTTTTATGCAGGCTGGGGGTTAACAAATGATCTGGGGCCCAGAATCACTAGGCGCAAACCCGGCCTAACCTTGCTTGAATTTTTATACGGATGCCTCATATTGTATCCGCGTTACTTTGATCCGGTCACGCGCAGGGCTTGCCCAGTTGAAGTGGTGGTGGATCGATTGCTGGACGCCACCGCGCATCGCCCGAGCCAGGCGAACAGAGTGGCCGCCAAACTTCAAGGTTGGTTTGCCAAACCCAATCCGTTTTGGCGTTAAGCCGAAAGTTGGACAAAACGAACCTAGCAGCGCCGCCAGATTTGCAATAAATCGGGGCCCACAGCGTGTGCCTTATGCGCAACGAACCGCTTTGCCTGTTTTAAGTGATTGATGGGCAAATCCCCGATCACCGGCTGCGCGCGTGCGCCCAGCACAAGCCCGGCCGTGATGCCAATCAGCTCATCGATCAGATCTTCTTTCAGTAGAGCCGCTGCCAGCGCCCCTCCGCCTTCGCAAAAAACCCGTGTTAGGCCCTTTTGGGCCAAACGCTGCGCAACATCTTTAAGGTCAACATTGTTTTTATCCGCCCTACATTCGATCAACACCGCCCCAAGCTTTTGCCACGCCTGCAAACGCGCGATATCCGCCTTGGGGCCATGGCAGATCCAGACGGGCACGCTGTTCGCCGTTTGCGCCAAATAATGGGTTTCGGGAAGATCAACGCCATTGCTAACCACAACCCGCACCGGCTGCCGCTCAATGCCGATATCCCGCGCGGTCAGATTGGGATTGTCACGGCGCACCGTCCCCCCCCCAACCAAAACCGCATCATAGCGGGCGCGCATTCCATGCACCCATCTTCGTGCCAATGGCCCGGTGATCCATTGACTTTCGCCATTTTCCATCGCGGATTTGCCATCAAAGCTGGCCGCCATTTTCAACGCTATATGTGGCCTGCCACGCAGGATCCGATTTAAAAAGCCCGCGTGATCCCAGGCAGCGGCCTCAGCCTCTACACCTTCAACAACTTCAATGCCCGCCGCTTTTAATGCCGCCACCCCGCGCCCCGCAACGCGCGGATCTGGATCGGGCGCACCGATCACAACCCGCGCAACCTTGGCCGCAATCAGCGCGTCACAACAGGGCCCGGTCTGCCCTTGATGCGCGCAGGGCTCTAACGTGACAAAGGCCGTGGCACCCGCTGCCAAGGCGCCCGCGCGTTGTAACGCCTGTGATTCGGCGTGAGGACGCCCTCCTATCGCGGTCCAACCGCGGCCAACAACGCGTCCCTCTTTTACGATCACGCAGCCCACTGCCGGATTGGGCCAGCAATGGCCTTGGTTGCGCCGCCCCAAGGCCAGCGCATGGGTCATGAACTGGTGATCTTCCACCGCTCTTGCCTATTCTTCTGTGGGTATATCGGGCCTTAATTCACTGACAAATTTATCGAAATCATCGGCAGCCTGAAAGTTTTTATAAACGCTCGCAAAGCGCACATAGGCCACCGTATCGATGCGCGCCAGCGCTTCCATAACGATCTCACCAATTTTCTTTGAATTGATATCGGTTTCGCCAAGGCTTTCCAGACGCCGCACGATCCCCGAAATCATTTGCTCCATCCGTTCATTTTCAATTGGTCGTTTTTGCAGCGCAATACGAATTGAGCGCTCGAGCTTGTCGCGATCAAAATCTTCACGTCGTCCATTCGACTTGATCACCACAAGATCGCGCAATTGTACCCGCTCATAAGTGGTAAAACGCCCAACGCAAGCAGCACAAAACCGACGGCGTCGAATTGCAACATGGTCTTCAGCGGGTCGGGAATCTTTCACTTGGGTATCAATATTCCCACAGAACGGGCAACGCATTGGCATATCCTTTGGCATAAGACTGGCCCGGGTTTGCGGGCCGAAGAGTGTTTTCCACGAGCACTATAGGGCAACCGCAACGCTTTGTGTAGTCTGCATTTTTGATCACTACAGATAGATCGTCGATGAAATGCCTAAACTCCGCCCACACAATATCGTGCTGCTACACCTGCATAGAAACGGCAGCCGGGCTCAAAAAATTTGTTTGAGAAGCGCAGCGTCTTTACAAGTGCACGGGCAGCTGATCGCGCAAGACAGAGGCAAAGACCCGACGCTGATGCGGCGCCGCGCGATGTTCGACGAGGTAAATTCCCTGCCACGTACCCAATGCCAATTGGCCCTCATGCAGTGGAATGGTTAGGAATGTCGGTAAAAGCGCGGCTTTTATATGCGCAGGCATATCATCCGCACCTTCATAAAGGTGGGTCAAATATGACATGGAAGGATGGGTTGCCGGCGGCACCAAACGATCAAAAAACGCCGTTAAATCAGAGCGCACATCCCTGTCAGCGTTCTCTTGAATCAACAAGCTTGCTGAACTGTGCTGAACGAATAAATTTACCAGACCGTTGCCTTGCACCCACTGAGCGATCTGATCGGTAAACTCATACAGCCGCGGACCATTTGTTTGTATAGTGAAAGTCTTTTGAAGCATACCCGCGCTACCGGTTTTTCGGGTTTAGCCAGCGCATACCAAACTGCCCTATCTTCACAAAAATGCATTGGGTGCATCTGGCCGGTAAAACCGACCAAATAGCGTGTTTATTGATCTAAGAAACTACGCAATTTACGCGAGCGTGACGGGTGCTTTAACTTGCGCAAAGCTTTGGCTTCGATCTGCCGGATCCGCTCGCGCGTCACGCTGAATTGCTGACCCACTTCTTCAAGCGTATGATCCGTATTCATACCAATGCCGAAGCGCATGCGCAAAACCCGCTCTTCCCGCGGCGTGAGCGATGACAGCACGCGCGTCGTGGTTTCTTTCAAATTCTCTTGAATAGCGCTGTCTAATGGCAAGACAGCGTTAGAATCCGGAATAAAATCGCCCAGCTGCGAATCTTCTTCATCTCCGATCGGGGTTTCGAGTGAAATTGGCTCTTTGGCGATTTTCATCACTTTGCGCACTTTTTCCAACGGCATTTGAAGTTTAGCAGCCAATTCCTCGGGCGTTGGTTCGCGCCCAATCTCATGCAGCATCTGCCGGCCAGTGCGTACCAGTTTGTTGATGGTTTCAATCATATGAACAGGAATACGAATGGTTCGCGCCTGATCAGCGATCGACCGGGTGATCGCTTGGCGTATCCACCATGTCGCATAGGTTGAAAACTTGTACCCACGCCGGTATTCAAACTTATCCACCGCCTTCATGAGGCCAATGTTACCTTCTTGTATCAAATCAAGGAATTGTAAGCCGCGGTTCGTGTATTTTTTAGCAATTGAAATCACCAAACGCAGGTTTGCCTCAACCATTTCTTTCTTGGCTTGGCGGGCTTCTTTCTCACCTTTTTGAACCTGCGCGACTATGCGTCTGAATTCGCTGATATCCAAACCGATATATTGACCAACCTGCGCCATATCATTGCGCAACCCTTCCGCTTTATCGGAGGAGCGTTCGATGAACATTTGCCATCCCCGGCCAGCTTTCTCAGCCATGCGTTCCATCCAATTGGGATCGAGTTCATGGCCCCGATATTCATCGATAAACTCACGGCGGTTGATCCGCGCTTGATCCGCCAATTTAACCATTGAACTATCAATCTGCATGATACGCCGATTGATGCCATATAGCTGATCAATCAAGGCCTCAATTCGGTTATTGTGCAAATGGAGCCCATTCACCAGCTCGACAATTTCAGCGCGCAACGCCTGATATGTTGCCTCTTGTGTCTCGGTAAAGCTGCTATCTTCGTTCAAAGTCGCCGAAATCCGCGAATCTTGCATGTCGGATAATTTGATATAATCGGATGCAATACGATCAAGCGTTTCAAGCACCTGAGGTTTCAGCGCCGCTTCCATTGCCGCCAAAGACAGGTTGGACTGATCATCATCGTCATCGTCATCATCATCGGTCAGTATTGGATTGCCATCTGCATCCAACTCTTCGGATTGGGCCTCTTTTTGCTGCCCAACCGCGACATTGCCGGTTGCCAGAACATTTTCGCCTTCACCATCTTCTTCCATTTGATTGCCGAAGGTGGTTTCCAAATCGATCACTTCGCGCAGAAGAATATCTTCGCTTAGCAATTCATCGCGCCAAATCGTGATCGCCTGAAACGTCAAAGGGCTTTCGCATAGCCCAAGGATCATCGTGTTGCGCCCTGCCTCGATCCGTTTGGCGATCGCGATTTCACCTTCACGGCTGAGCAGCTCAACCGAACCCATTTCACGAAGGTACATGCGCACGGGATCATCGGTGCGATCAAGCTTTTCGGTTTCACCCGAGGAAAGCGCCACATCTTTACCGCCTGTCACCGCGACCAGATCCGTGGCTCCTTTTTCTTCTTCTTCGATCTCTTCATCTTCAATGATATTGATGCCCATTTCAGACAGCATCGACATCACATCTTCAATTTGTTCGGAAGAAACCTGATCGGGTGGCAACACCTGATTGAGCTGATCGTATGTTATATAGCCACGCTCACGCGCTTCACCGATCATTTTCTTGACTGCGGCTTGACTCATATCAAGGGAGATCTCCGCATCCTGATCATCTGTCTTGCGATCGTCGGTGTCTTTAGCGGCCATTTGGGACTCCTAATTTAACGCGAGTGATTCGTTACTGACAAGAAATAACGGAATCACATGATTCGGCCACCCCGTGTACAGTACTTTATTTACTGTTATCCCTCTATTTAGTCAGTTTTTTGGCTTTTGAAAGGAAATTCCCCCCAAAATTTCGTCGAATCGGTCTTTTTCACTGCGGTTGATTCGCGCACCGTTCTGCGCCATCTGATATTGAACCTTATCTTCTTGAACTGCTTTTAAGGAATTATGCCCCGCCTCAGCGGCTTCCTTCAGACGCCAAACAGCGGTTTCATCCAAGGCCTCCTCTCCGGCCTCTTGCAACTCTTTCAATTCTGCGGCCAGACCTTTTCGGCTGGAAAGTTTCCCCAAAGCCTCCAAAATTGTAGCGCGCGCATTCTCTGTTTGATCCGAATTCAGCAAACCGGCGGCCATGCGCACATGTCCCGCAGAAAACAGTTTTTCGATCACCTGAGGCCCTAGCGCAGCGGCAATCTGCGCCTCTAACTCAGAGCGCGTTTGATTTTTACTTTGCACCATGATGCGGAGCATTGCATCTAAATTTGGATCATCAAAATCCACGCCTTCGAGGAAGCTGCGCACATCCTTCAACACAGCTGGGCAGACCAGCACGGCCGCAACGATCACCGCCTCATGGATATATTGGGCAACCCTATCATTACCTGAGGCGAGCGCTGAGGCCTTGGTGCTTTGCTGAGGTTTTCCCGGCAGGCTTGCCGCTTGACCACGCTTGCCGCCCCGCTTGCCATGGTTTCGAAACAAGGCCCAGCGCAAATCTTTCAGCGCCGTTTCATAATGCAACCGCAGTCCGTGATCCTTGATCAACTTAGTTTTAGTTGCCAACGCTTTATCCAAGCCGGCTTTGCGCTCCGGGCTATCAAACGGTCCAGCCGCCATTTCGCGCTGCCAGAGCAGCTCAACCATTGGCATCGCTTTTTGTAGCAGTTTGCGCAAGGCGCCGGCCCCAGATTGGCGAATGAGATCGTCTGGGTCTTGGCCTTCGGGCATCAAGGCAAACCGCAAAGCACGGCCGGCTTCCAACGCCGGCAACGCCAAATCGATCAATCGATAGGCTGCTCTCAAGCCAGCTTTATCGCCATCAAGTGCCACAATAGGCTCGGGGGTCATGCGCCATAACAGCGAGAGCTGGGTTTCGGTTATGGCTGTGCCCAGCGGCGCAACCGCGGCCTCAAAGCCCGCTTCAACCAATGCGATTACATCCATATACCCTTCGGCTACAATCAATGGCTGATCCGGTCCAACGGCCTTTCTGGCAGGGCCCATATTGTAAAGCGTGCGCCCTTTATCAAACAAAACAGTTTCAGGAGAATTGAGGTATTTGGCCTTGGCAGCCGGATCAAGCGCGCGCCCGCCAAAAGCAATGCACTGCCCACGGGCATCACGAATAGGAAACATGATCCGTCCACGAAACCGGTCATACGGGGCTCTGCCCTCTTCGGGCTGGATACAAAGGCCTGTTTCAATAAGCTTTTCAGGGGCAACACCGGCAGCTTTAAAATGCTGTATAAGCGCAGAGCGATCTTCTGGCGCAAAGCCAATGCCAAAGCGCGCTTGCGCCTCTTCAGACAGCCCACGCCCAGACAAATAGCGCCGCGCATCAGCAGCGGCGTTTGTTTTCAGGCTTAAGCGAAAAAAGCGAACCGCTTGCTCCATAACATCGACAAGCGCACCTTTTTGATCCGCTTTCTCCTTTGCCTGCGGATCGCGGGCCGGCATGCTCAGACCAGCCTCTGCGGCCAAAATCTCTACCGCCTCTATGAAGCTCACATTTTCTGTATCTTTTACGAATGTAATAATATCGCCCTTGGCCTGACAGCCAAAGCAATAAAAATAACCTTTGGTGTCTTCCACGTGGAACGAGGCCGTTTTTTCTTGATGAAACGGGCATGGCGCCCACATATCACCGCGGCCCTGATTGGATTTACGCAGATCCCATGTGACCTTCTTGCCCACAACAGCACTTATGCTGACGCGGCTCCGCAACTCATCCAAAAATCCAACTGGCAGGCTCATGGGCTGAATATCGGAGCTTCCTAAGGCGAAGTCTAGTACTGAGCAAAAAGAAACAGACTTTTTACGCCCCCAAGCAATTCAAAAAAGCACGATCCGGCTTTAAAGCCCTTTTGTTTGATAACTCTCTGCGACTTTGCGAATGGCGACCAAATAAGCTGCGATGCGCAGATCGGTGACGTTTTGATCACTATGCCAAAGCGCCCGCATTGCCTGCATCGCGGCGCGCATCGTATCATCCAAACCCGAGCGCACCAACTCTAACTCACCCGCGCCCTGAACAAAGCGTTTTTTGAAATCTGCACTCATGCTCCAATCAGCGCCCATTTGGGTTGAGAGGCGTTCCAATTCGTCCAATAACATGAGGCTGCGTGCCTCTTCCTGACGGCGCTGCATCCGGCCAAATCTGATATGGCTAAGATTCTTTACCCATTCAAAATAAGAAACGGTTACGCCCCCCGCATTTGCATACATATCCGGAATGATCACGCAGCCCTTTTCGCGCAATATTTCATCAGCGCCCGCCGTTACTGGCCCATTCGCCGCTTCGATGATCAACGGGGCTTTGATCCGCGCTGCATTTTCTAAATTAATCACGCCCTCCAAAGCCGCAGGGATCAATATATCGCAATCATGCTCAAGCAGCTTGGCGCCCTCTGGCACAAACACAGCATCCGGGTAATCTTTAAGACCCCCTGTTGTGTTTCTCCAATCTGCAACGCCCTCAACATTCAGCCCGGTTTCGTTTATGAGCGCGCCGTCGCGCTCGATCACGGCAATAATTTTAGCGCCATCTTCCTGGGATAAAAACTTTGCAGCATGAAACCCGACATTGCCAAGCCCTTGAACAATCACGCGCTTGCCTTCTAAAGACCCGCTCAACCCCGCGCGCTGAAGGTCTAATGGCTCACGAAAAAATTCTTGCAACGCATATTGAACACCGCGCCCCGTGGCCTCAACCCGCCCCGCAATTCCGCCCGCGTTCATCGGTTTGCCAGTGACGCACGCCTTGGCATTGATATCGGTTGTGTTCATGCGAGCATATTGATCTGCAATCCAGGCCATTTCACGTTGCCCCGTGCCCATATCAGGCGCGGGTACGTTTTGGCTGGGATGAATCAAATCACGCTTAATCAGCTCATAAGCAAACCTGCGGGTAATCAGCTCAAGCTCATGCTCTTCGTAAAGCGTTGGGTCAATACAAAGCCCACCTTTAGAGCCGCCAAACGGCGTATCGACCAAAGCGCATTTAAAGGTCATAAGCGCCGCCAAAGCTTCCACTTCGTCTTGGTTCACCCCTAAAGAATACCGAATGCCCCCTTTTACAGGTTCCATATGTTCAGAATGCACCGAACGATATCCCGTGAAGGATTTTATTTCACCGCGTAACCGCACGCCAAACCGCACCGTATAAGTGGCATTACAAATCCGGATTTTTTCTTCCAACCCAGCCGGCAAATCAATCAAGCGAACTGCCCGATCAAACATTCTTTCAACGCTTTCGCGAAAGCTAATTTCCGTTTTCACCCTGCAATCTCCCCCAAACCATAAATATAAAAATAAAACTCGTTCGGCCCAACACATATCATATTTCTCACAACCCCAAGAAAAATTATGGCAGAAAGAACGCGAGGCCTTATGTGGTTAGACGCGCACTTCATAGCCGGGCTGTTCGGGCTCATCATCAATTAATTCGGCCGGAAAACCATCTGCGCGCACATCTAACCCGGTCACCTCTTCTAAGCGCTTGATAATATTTGGGGATAACTCACGCGCCCCAAAGCGCTTAATCCCATCTTGAAAGATAGAGATTAACAGTGGATTCAATTCGAGCGGTATCGAAGCTCGATCTGCAACCTCTTGAAACAAGCCAATATCTTTTGCAACCAGATCCATCGTAAACGACACATCGCGGCTGCCATTTAAGATTAGCTGGCTTTCTGTTTCATGCACAAATGACGTACCCGAAGAGATTTTCAAAGCTTCATACGCCACTTTAAGATCCATGCCCGCCCCTTTGGCGACGGTTAAGGCTTCCGCGCAAGACACCAGATTTGCCGTGGCCATATAATTTGTGATTACTTTTAGAATACTAGCAGATCCCAGATCTCCGGTATGCAAAATACGCCGCCCCATTTTTGTAAGAAACGGCAAAACCGCCTCAAAACTGTGCCGGTCACAACCAGCGAAAATGCTGATATTTCCCGTATCTGCACGATGACATCCGCCTGAAACAGGACAGTCCACGGCTTGTCCGCCTTTGGCCTGCACCAACGCACCAAGTCGTTTGACTTCCGCTTCGTCTGTGGTCGACATTTCCAACCAGATTTTACCGGGCTTTACATGCGCAAGCATCGCTTGAACCACCGCGGCAGAAGCGACTGGATTTGGCAAACAGGTGATCACTATGTCACAGCTTTGCATCATTTCAGCCGGGCTTACTCCGTTTTTGGCGCCCTTTGCCACAAACGCCTCCACCAAAACCTCATCCAAATCATGAACCTGTAAAGATACACCATTGCGCAGCAAACTGCCTGACAATTTGCCTCCAACATTTCCCAAACCAATAAATCCGACCTGCATCTTATTTTCTCCTGAGTTTTTTAAAACTTAGTGGTTTCCAAACCATTGTTCAGTCTGTTTCCGACCTTCCAGCGCCGAATACTTCCCAGCTTGGCGGCTTGCCCAATTTCAAACGGTTCCTTTTTCAAACACCAAATGTGCCAGCGCCAAGTTTAGCAAGCCATTTTCAAGTTTCAAAATTCCGAGTGCGCCTTCAGAGCCGGTTTTTACGGCACATTGAAATCGTAACCACGCTGGAAAATCGTAAACACGCGGATCTGTTCGCGCAACGGTCAGCCTAGACAGGCGCCAGGAAATAAGACGCCCATCAACCGTACGCGGCGCGTTTCGGCGCGATCGCTGGTTCAAGCAAAGAAAAGCAGATCACGGTTTGCTGGCAGGCACGCCCAACATGCGAAGCACAAGGTCACGGTACAGCGCAATAATTTCATCCTTTGTCAAGCGGCCTTCGCCGTCAAACCAAGTGCCCACTTCTTTCAGCATTCCTAAAATGGCGAAACTTGTAATCTTTGGATCTTCAACCGAAAAAATACATGCCCCTTGTCCGGCCGTAATGATAGATTCCAGCTCTAATTCATAGCTCTTGCGCAAAGTTTCAATCTTAGCAAAATTTGACTCAGAAAGATTGCGTAACTCCATATAGGCGATAAACACTGCCTCTGATTTATCCAGATGATAATTCAAATGGCAGGTCACGAATTGCAACACCAGTTCTTCGGGGGCGGTATCCGTTTTTTGCGAACGCCAAGTCTGCAACAAATCAGTAAGATGCGTATGCATCAAATCATACAATAAGGATTGTTTATCCGGTGTGTAATTGTAAAGCGCACCCACTTGCACGCCAACCTCTGCCGCAATCTGACGCATAGACACAGCCGCATATCCGTAAAGCGCAAACAGCTTTAAAGCGGCCAGTCGGACTTTTGGGCCGGTTTTTAATGCGTGAGATCCAGAGGTTCGAGCCATAACACAGCAATATATGAACACTTGTTCAAATAAAAGCATCAGATGATTTTCTGTCAATCTTTTACGGTATGAGGAACAGAGTGATTGCAGCGCTGCGGTGAAAACGCTAGAGCAGGAGTCGTTTTTATATAAAAAATCGGATTGTAGATGAGCGCTCCATTACGACTGGGAATTGCCGGATTGGGCACCGTGGGTGTCGGTGTTGTAAAAATAATTGCAGAAAAAGCTGCCTTGCTGCGCCAGCGTACGGGGCGCGAGATAGTTATAACGGCAGTGTCAGCGCGCAGCGCGCAGAAAGACCGCGGTATTGATCTAGCGCCCTATGCATGGGAAGCGGATCCGGTTGCTTTGGCCAAGCGCCCGGACGTCGATATATTTGTTGAATTGATGGGCGGCCATGAAGGGCCAGCCAAAGAGGCAACCGAGGCTGCCTTGAACGCGGGCAAAGATGTGGTCACGGCGAATAAAGCGCTGTTGGCGCATCACGGGCAAAAACTGGCCGAAAAAGCGGAAAACGGAGGTAAAGTGCTGCGTTTTGAGGCCGCTGTTGCGGGTGGTATTCCAGTTGTAAAGGCCTTGACCGAGGGGTTGGCCGGAAATGACATCACCCGCATTTTAGGCGTGATGAACGGCTCTTGCAATTACATCCTGACGCGCATGCAAACCGCAGGTTTGTCCTATGCCGATGTTTTTGCCGAGGCTGAAGCGCTGGGCTATCTAGAAGCGGATCCCGAACTGGATGTGGGCGGGATCGATGCGGGGCATAAATTGGCTTTGCTTTCTTCGATTGGTTATGGCACCGCGGTAAATTTTGAAGGCGTAGAGCTGGAAGGCATTGGACAAATTTCGATCAATGATATCGAACAAGCCGCCGATATGGGGTTCCGCATCAAATTGCTAGGGGTATCTCAATTCACCGATCGCGGTTTAGAACAACGCATGACCCCCTGTTTGGTACCCGCACAATCGCCGCTGGGGCAATTGGAAGGCGGCACCAATATGGTGGTGCTGGAAGGAGACAATGTGGGGCAAATTGTGCTGCGGGGCGCGGGCGCTGGTGAAGGCCCCACCGCAAGCGCAGTTCTGTCCGATATTTGCGATCTGGCCCGCGGCACGCGCATCAGCACGTTTGGGCAACCCGCCAAATCGCTTCGACGCGCGCAAACCACGCAAAGCGTGACGCCTGCCCCGTTTTATCTTCGGCTTCAATTGCTCGATAAGCCCGGAGCCTTGGCGCGCGTTGCCGCTATCCTAGCTGACTCAGGGATCTCGATCGATCGAATGCGCCAATATGGCCATTCCGAAGAAACCGCCCCTGTTTTGATCGTAACGCATAAAACCTCGCGCCAGGCCTTAAACAAAGCCTTGGCCGAATTGCCGAGCACGGATGTACTGGCCGCCCAGCCGGTGGCGCTTCGTATTGAAACGGTTTGAGCAAACCACCCTTTGCTCTTAGTAAAAGGACTTAAAACAAAAATGACAAAAACAGATTTTAGTGATCGGATGCTGTCTTTAGGGCTGGCGCGCGTATCAGAAGCCGCGGCCCTGGAATCAGCTGATTTAATTGGCCGAGGTGACGAGAAAGCTGCTGATCAAGCGGCCGTGAACGCGATGCGCGACCAATTAAACAAACTGGATATTGCCGGGGTAGTGGTGATTGGAGAAGGCGAGCGCGATGAAGCCCCTATGCTTTATATCGGTGAAGAAGTCGGCACCGGCAATGGGCCTGGGGTGGATATCGCTTTGGACCCGCTGGAGGGCACTACGCTGACCGCCAAAGATATGCCAAATGCATTGACCGTGATCGCTATGGGTCCGCGCGGTTCAATGCTGCATGCGCCAGACGTATATATGGAAAAATTGGCCATTGGGCCGGGTTTTCCCGATGATTTGCTGCATCTTGATATGAGCCCGGCGGAGCGAATTATGACGCTGGCCTCTGCCAAAAATTGTTCTGCATCTGATTTGACCGCCTGCATCCTTGACCGACCAAGGCACGAAAAAATGATTGAACAAGTGCGCAGCACGGGGGCAGCCATTCGCCTGATCACAGATGGGGATGTGGCCGGTGTTATGCATTGCGCAGAACCAAGCATCACGGGCATTGATATTTACATGGGCGATGGCGGGGCCCCAGAAGGGGTTTTGGCAGCCTCTGCGTTAAAATGTATGGGCGGGCAAATTTTCGGTAGGCTTTTATTCCGCAATGAGGATGAAAAAAAACGCGCTTACAAAGCCGGTATAACCGATTTAAATCGTATCTATGCGCGCGATGACATGGTCACCCAAGATGTGATTTTCGCGGCAACCGGCGTGACAGGCGGTTCGCTCTTGCCGGGGATAAAGCGTGAGATTGGATTTCGAACAACCGAAACCTTGCTCATGCGCTCTAAAACCGGCTCTGTGCGCCGAATGAGCTATCGCGTTCCAACGGAGCCGCGCGATTAAAGGAGATGGTTTGGCCTTTCTAAACGTTGAGTCTTCGATCTCCGGTCGCCCCTGGATGGGGCCATCTGACGCGACGCGCCGTGCCGCTGAAACACTTGCACAAGATCATGACCTGCCTTTTGCCGTCGCTGCAGTATTAGCGCGGCAAAATATTTCTGGCCAAGAGGCCAAACCCTATCTTAACCCGCAATTGCGTGACCTATTGCCGGACCCCTTGCGATTGCGCGATATGGATAAGGCGGCCAGTCGCTTGATTGAGGCGATGCTCAAAAAACAGCGAATCGCGATTTTTGCGGATTATGATGTTGATGGGGCCACATCGGCAGCTTTGTTGATCACGTGGCTAAAACATTTTGGCCAAGCCGCAACGCTGTACATCCCGGACAGAATTGAAGAGGGATATGGCCCCAATGAACCAGCAATGCAAAACTTGGGTCAACATCATGATCTGATTATCTGTGTGGATTGTGGAACGCTGAGCCATGCCCCTGTCCAGGCCGCGCAACCTGCCGAAGTGATCATTTTAGATCATCATTTGGGGGCAGAGACGCTGCCCCAATGCTGCGCGGTTGTGAACCCTAACCGCCAAGATGAAGACAGCGACCTTGCGCATTTATGCGCTGCCTCTGTGGTATTTTTATGCCTTGTAGAAGCGGGTCGACAATTGCGAAAAATGGATCAATCAGGTCCAGATTTGATGCAAATGCTCGATTTGGTGGCTTTAGCGACGGTTGCCGATGTTGCCCCCTTAATCGGGGTGAACCGCGCATTTGTCCGCCAAGGTCTGCGCATTATGGCGCAGCGCAAACGCCCTGGCATGACGGCCCTTGCAGATTGCGCAAACTTACAAAGCCCGCCCAGCAGTTATCATCTTGGATTTGTTTTGGGCCCGCGCATCAATGCGGGCGGCCGCGTCGGACAAGCGGATTTGGGCGCAAAATTACTTATTTGCGATGATCCCTCTCACGCACAAGCCCTGGCTGAGCGCCTTGAAGAGCTGAACCAAGGTCGCAGAGATGTGGAGGAAAGCGTGCGCTTAGCGGCGATCGACCAAGCCAGCGAGCGCGGTTTAGAGGGCCCCCTTGTCTGGGCCGCCGGCGCAGGGTGGCATCCAGGCGTCGTGGGAATTGTTGCCGCGCGGCTAAAAGAAGCCACCAATCGCCCAGCCATCGTTATTGGATTTGACGGCAAGTCGGGCAAGGGCTCGGGCAGATCCGTCAGCGGTGTTGATCTAGGCGCGACAATTCAAAAATTGGTGCAAGAAGGAATGATTGAAAAGGGCGGCGGACATAAAATGGCGGCTGGTCTGAGCCTAACAGAAGCCCAACTGGCCCCGGCAATGGCGCGTTTGTCTGACTTGCTTGCAAAACAAGGCAGCGCCGCAGGGGGCGCAAAAGATTTACAACTCGATGCGTTGCTAATGGCCTCTGCAGCTTCCCTTGAGCTTTATGAAGATCTGGAAAAAGCTGGGCCCTTCGGATCGGGGGCTCCTACGCCGCGCTTTGCCTTTAGCGATATGCGTCTGTCTTTTGCAAAGCGCGTTGGGGATCAGCACCTCAAGTTTCGCGCGCAAGATCCCGAGGGCGCAGCGCTTGAAGGCATTGCATTTAATGCGTTTCAAACGGCGCTTGGCCCTGCTTTGCTTGCGCATGGGGGAAAACGGTTTCACTTGGCAGGAAAATTAAACCTGAACATCTGGAACGGACGAAAATCCATTCAATTGGTGCTCGATGATGCCGCGCTGGCCTAGATTGAAATGCCAGCAGATGGTTTTAACACTCCCAGTTCAATAAAAAGTGGATTTTTTAAAAATCACTCAAATTTCGCTTGCAAGCCCCTTGGTCATTGCCTAAAGACACGGCACGAAGCGATAGTGGCCCGTTCGTCTATCGGTTAGGACGCCAGGTTTTCAACCTGGAAAGAGGGGTTCGATTCCCCTACGGGCTGCCACGTTTTTAAAAACCCTTATTTGATTGACAAAAACAGGCTTCGGTTAAATATATTTCCCGTAGGTTTTTCCCGTAGGTCGTGACTGGTAATATTTTCCTCAGACATTTCGCTTCAATTTCAAAGCTACGGGGACATAGGGAATCGTACACTTTTGCAATGTGATTAAACTTGGCCCTGCTTATTCGGTTGGTTCATTCTTTTGATGCCAATAGCTCTCTAGTTGTAGTGTCCGTGATATTGTCAGCCGACACATATAAAAACATCTCATTAGGCAAAGTATTCATCAGAGAATTAAAGCCGACTTTCTCCAAGTTCTCCAAAATGTCATCTTCACTTTCAGCATACCAATGACAAAAGAAGAAGTCCTCCTCACCTCTCCAATGTCCAAGCATCTCTGCCTTTTCCGTTTTCACCGCAGCAAACATGTCACGATCTGTCATATCTAATGAAGCATCTTCAAACATCTTTTTTGCTTCATCTCCTAAGAATGTGTGCGTACACATAAAATGCTTGTGAGCCATTACAATCTCCCCATCATGACTGCATGATAATTATGAATAAACGATATGAGCCAACTCAGTTTAGGTCAAACTTCTTTCTTATTTTTATATTTCTGGGGGGTTAGGTTTGACATGAAAGCTGATGGCACGGCTGGGCATCAAGGGTAAATACTCTGCAAGACTTTACGATGTAGCAGACTTAGTGGCTGGTTAAACAATTTGGACTTTCCACCGTATTTTAAAGTACAATTCAAATTAGAAGTGAGGTGGTAATATGAATTTATACACTCACACTATGGCAACCAATTTTGCTGTTACGAGCGTATATTCCAAAGCGAACAAAGTGTTGGAACCCAATCAATCGGGTCGCTTACGCAGTAACAAAAAGCATAAAGATGGAGTGGAAGTCTCGATTACCCGTGACAGTCCTACCCAAAACCATGAAGAGCTTTTAAATATGCTAAAAGGCCAGTTCGGTTAGCCTACCTATCGTGGGTACATACTTCGTATCTGGCCTATACGGTACCCCACTGGTGACCAGTTTGTTGGCTACAGGCAAGAGGTAGCGCCAATGGCATTCAATTCAATGCTGACAAAAGATAGGTTATCTGTTTTCAACACTCTCGATTAAAGTCGCAAGACGCTCCATCAAGCCGCTATCTTCAACCCGCATTTCAAAGCAATCGTTGTCTTTAAGAAACTTTAGCTTTTCACTTGTCCAGATTTCCAACTTCAAACCTTCAACTTCTTTCGCCTTGTCAAATGTTCCGAGTGGCATACCCACAACGCCCTCTAATATTTCTGGTCTGGCTGAAACTCTGACATAACATTTGGGGCAGAAACCCATCTTCATATTTCCACCACTACCACCTTCATACTCGTAATAAACTTGGTCTCCCGAAAAATTCACTTCATCTTCTTGATAATACATACCCATATTCACAGAGCCAGTTAAACGTCGGCATGAGGAACAATTACATTGCATCGAAAGCATTGGGTTCAAGTCAGTTTCAAACTTCACCTGCCCACAATGGCAGCCACCTGAATGTTTCATTTCAATATTCCTCTTTAAATTAAATCGATTTCACTAACGCAAACGATACGAAGCACCTCAGTTCAGGTCAAACTTATTTCTTATCGTTATATTCCTGAATGATTGGGTTTGAGACGAAAGCTGGTAGCGCAGGTAGGCCCAAGTAAATCTTTTATTTTACACTTATAGGTAATTAATAGGCGCCACAGAATCTACCTATGATTATATCAGGGGTCCCATATAAATCAAGCAAGCATGGGTATAAACTAGCTGCCATTATCACCTTAGAGCAATCCTCTAAATACATTGTAAACATTACATTCTTATAGACATCCTAACTGTGTCATTAGCATCAACGCTCGTTGGTGGACACGACACAATACAAGGATTCTTATTATGAAACAGAAGTTCATCTCACTACTTAGAGTATCGACTGACAAACAAGGTATCTCAGGACTAGGCTTAGAAGCCCAACGTGACCATGTGGGTCGTTATATTGAGGGCGTAGGCGGGGAACTCATCCAAGAGTTTGTAGAGGTTGCCAGTGGACGTAAGACAGACAGAACTGTCCTTAATCAGGCGATAGAACTCTGTCAGGTCTACAATGCCACCCTTATCCTTAAGTCATTCGATAGATTAAGCCGTGATGCCCACTTCCTATTGGGCTTACAGAAGTCAGGTATACGCTTTCTAGCCAGTGATAACCCCCAAGCAAATGAACTCACCGTGGGAATACTGGCCCTTGTAGCCCAACAAGAAGCCCATGCTATAAGTTCAAGAACCAAAGCTGCATTGGCTGCTGCTAAAGCTAGAGGTGTAAAACTAGGTGGTTTCAGAGGGTATATAGGGCGCACAGAAGACCTTCAGACAGCCACAGAGAAGCGCATAGAGAACGCTAACCTAAAAGCCACCAGACTTAAGACAATACTGGAAAGGGTTAATCCTTACGGGTCTCTGTCGCTGCACAGGATAGCCAAGGCACTTAATCAAGAAGAGATACCTACAATGTCAGGGAAAGGTCAGTGGAATGCTAAGTCAGTCCAGAGGGTCTACAAACGATTAGCCGCCTGACCCCACAGTGGAAATTAAGGTTCTTTTTGAAAAAAAAATCTTGCTTTCGGAGGGCAAAAGCGCAGCCCAAAAACCCCAAATGATTTTTAGGGGTAGCCATTATCACAACCACCTACGTGCCTTTGCTAGAGAGCCATAAACGAGCCTAGATATACTTCTAGATTTGTATTAAATTGTTATCTAAATTCATGATGCTGGTGACAGGAGTGAATGATGGAAAGTTTAAGAGTGCTTCTAGCTGCAGCATCATTGTCTTGCTTCTCACTTCCACTTTTAGGTGACAGTCATAGCGAAAGTAAGAGCTTTCATGGCTGGACGGCTACTGTTACTAACTACGCAAAAGATAATTTCAGTAGAAGCTGCAGTTTGATTGCTCAACCCTATCAGTTAGCCACAAGCCCAAAACTAGTCGGAAGCAATCCCACAGACCTCTTCATAGCTATTACTCATAATAAATTAAAGACTACAGAGACCTCCTTCCAAGTGCGCATACAACTAGTTCAAAAGGCAGACGCTAAAGCCAGATATTTTGATAGCAGCAGTAAAGCTGAGCTGTCTTTTTCTCCATATGCAATGAGAATTACCATGAATGACTTTCTGCAAGTTGGAGTTGGTTCATTCTATTTAAGTAAGTCAGAAGAAAAAGAGTTCTTGCAAACATTCAGAGCAGCAAATGATTTGATACTTAACTTGGACCTAATAGAAAATGTATCAGGCAAAGCTGTATTTTCACTTAAGGGTTCAGCAAAGGCCTTAAGCCACTTGCAAAAAAATTGCTAACTGAAGCCAATTCGGAAAAGCACATGGAATATCCAGCTAGCTTTGTCATACGAATAAAAAAGTAGAGTAAGTAGACTTACCTTCGCCACTGTAATGGTCCACCAGTGAGCAAACACTTATCTGACAACCCGCACCAAGGAACCGTCTGAATTGCGCTTGTAGAGCTTCTCTGTGGCCCTCTGAAGTGCTGCTGGTTCAGGTGTTTTCTCAAGCCAATCCTGAGCCTTAAGAATACGGTGGCGAACTGAGTTTGCGTTAAGCATAAAAGCCTGGTCTTGTTCTGCTGGTCTAGGGTTGCTTCCCCTTTGGTCAATCTGGCGAAATACTGGTATAAGACTTAAGTTCTCACTTAGGAAACCGATCATCATGCTGCGATTAATCAGATTTGTGTTCAGGCTGTTTAGATCAGCTATTTTCTTATTCTTATTAGCCGTAGGTTTAGGAGTAGCTCTTCTGCAAACCAGCTTAAGTTTAGCCAGTGCAACAGCTCAAGTCGCCACTCTATCAGCTAACGCAGCAACAGCAGCAGCACTACATAAAAAGCAGATGGCTAAAGCTATTTCTAAAGAGCAGGCGAAGGCTAGGCTTAAACGACTGATTGTAGCAGTTCCTCTTCTTGGCACAGGCGCAGCAGTAGCTTTTGAGGGAAATGACTTGAAAGTTTGGCTTGAGGAAAACCCAGGTAAGTCTGCTACAGATTATGGATGTGAAGTAGCCTCTTCGTCTGCAGAAGTTATGGATGAGGTACTAGCTGAATTGCCTGAGAAGTTTCGTCCGCCAAGTGATCTGGTTATGTCTCGAATGCCTGAGTGCAATGAGCCCATCGCTGATAATTGAAGATACTCACAGCGCAGAGGATCCACCCAAAGCATAAAGCATTTAACCGCAATTACCACTTTCGATGTCTGAATTAGATTATTGATATAATTGCTAAATACACAAATCTCAGTAATAAACAAGTAACCTGCACATGGCCAACAGAACCCAAGCAGACAGCGTAAAAACATTTGCTTTATGCACTCAATAAGTCTCAACTTGTTCCAGTAATGGAAGGGGCCTATGTGGAATGACAAATAACAGTATAGATAACCTAGACCCCATAGACCGATACTTCTCAGAAGTTCTAGACGTACATACTTGGTCAGACCACCCTGAGATAAAGGACTTAACTAACCTAATTTATGATGAACTTGGTTGTGCTGAGTTACAGTCCAGATCTAATAATCAAGGCAAGATCAAAGTAAAAGATATGCTGAGGGTTCTTCTCTTAGATCTTTATGTTCGTTGGCTGACTGACCCAAATCTGGCTACTGGCTTCCACAAGCACCCAAGGAACTACAAGCCAAATAGCAGATACAATGCGTTATATATCAACAGAAAGATAATAGGTGTTGAGAGGTTACTGGAAGAACATGGATATGTGGATGTTCTACAGTTCTATCACAACAGAGGAGCCGCTGGGCGAAACTTCTCTACACGAATAAGACCTAGTCAGAAGCTGGTAGAACACTTCAATAAGCTGACTTTAGAGCTACACGACATAGACAAACATCATAATCAGGAATGTATTATTCTCAGACAAAAGTACTTCGATGACGAGGATCAGAGAAACACGACAGTCGATATTGAGTATGATGATACTGAGTTTACCAATACAATAAGAAGCCAACTACAAGCCTATAATACGCTTCTAAAGACTTCCTTCATTGATATTCCTTCATTTTCTAAGGCGTCCTTCTCTAGAGCTATAAAGAAGGGCAAGAGAGCAGGTCAGAAGACAACAATTTCTATTGGACCAGACAATAAGTTCGTAAGACGTGTCTTTGGTGGAGGACTAGAGGGTGACTGGAAACTTAATGGCAGGTTTTATGGTGGATGGTGGCAACAGATTGATAAGGAGTACAGAAGCCTAATCTACATTAATGATGAACCGACCTACGAGTATGATCTAAAGGCTTTACACCCTACATTATTATCCAACAGAGCAGGTATAGAGCTTCCAGTAGATCCGTACAGCCTACAAGACCATTTACTTACTCAGACAAGCCTACAGCAGCAGAGACAGTATGTTAAGCTACTGGTCCTTATGGCTATCAATGCTTCTAGTCCAAGTGACGCTTATGCAGCCTTTAGGAATAACGACAAAAGGGACAATCTAGCGGCCAGCCTAACCAACAATACCCTCTCATCTCTCCTCAAAGCCTTCTTTGATGAACAACCTCATATGGAGCAGTTCTTATGCAAAGGACTAGGACTTGAGCTAATGGGAGTGGATGGTCAGATTGCTAATATGGTTATTGACCACTTCACCAAACAGAATGAACCAGTTCTTTGCATCCATGACAGTTTCTTAATCAACCACAAGAAAGGTGAAGAGCTTAGAAGTATAGTAGGTGACAGTACATTTCAACTTACTGGATACAGAATACAGCAAGACATTAAGAATGAGAGATTAGAAACAACAACACCAGTAAAGGGTAACATAGAAGGATATCAAGAACCTCTAGACCTTACCTTCTACACACCAAACAGAATAGAAAGAACTGATCAGTATATAGCTAGAAAGGATAAATTCTATAAGTGGAAAGAACTAAAGAGTGAGGAACTTGTTTGTTGTAAATCTGAATAAGTTATTAACTTGGTGGCTGTTATTACTTTGTTGTTATTCCTCCAATAGCACCCCCTCCCTCCATTACTGGAACAAGTTGAGAATATGACCTTAGATCTAGAAGAATACATCACCAAACGGATGCAGATGTCACACATTTACCAGCCCGTGATGCTAAAAGTGTTATTAGAAAATTATGGTGAGGCATCAGTAGATCAGATCGCATCAGCACTTCTCACCTACGACCAATCTCAAGTGGAATATTACGGCACAAGAACAAAACAGATGGTCGGGAAAGTCCTAACGAAAAATGGTGTAGTAGAACCCATCAAGTCTGGCCGAGCGACTAAAGGTTATAGGCTCAACTCAGAAGCTCTTACAGAAGCCCAAAGAGCTTCACTGATAGTCAAATGCGATAATAGCATTTCAGATTACCTAGATAAGCGTGGTGACCGGATATGGCAGCACAGAGCTTCCGAGAGTGGTTATGTTTCTGGCTCGACAAGATACAATGTCCTTAAAAGAGCAAAATATCGTTGTGAATTATGTGGTGCGCATGAAAGTCAAATTGCTCTACATGTCGATCATATTGTGCCTAGATCCAAGGGTGGCCCCGACGATCTGAGCAATTTCCAAGCCCTTTGCCAGACTTGCAATACAAATAAGAGGGCAGAAGACGACACTAACTTTAGGGGAGTGCTAAACAGTTACCGTCACCGTGAGGTTGGATGCATCTTCTGCGAGTTGGAAGCCGAGCGTATTATATCTGAAAACGAACTATGTGTAGCGATTAAGGATGCTTTCCCAGTTACGGAGCATCACACGCTAATTATCCCCAAGCGGCACGTATCCGATTACTTCGAGCTTTATCAGCCAGAACGCAATGCTATCGATCAGATGCTGCACGAACAACGCCAGTCAATCCTAGGACAAGATGACAAAGTCACTGGCTTTAATGTTGGGATCAACGCAGGGGCCTCAGCAGGTCAGACGGTGTTTCACGTCCATGTACATTTGATCCCAAGGCGAAAGGATGATGTCGAGGACCCTAGAGGTGGTGTGAGGGGCGTCATTCCAACTAAACAAGACTACTTAAGAGAAAATAGACCACCCTCCCCTCTGGACTATTGAACGTGAGAGATCTGGGGATATTCGATGGACCACAGAAGATGAAATCAAGAATCATGAGATCAGCAAAATAGTTGTTGTGGGTTAGATATGAGAACTAATTCCCCAAAACATAGGTACACTTCTCTATTGCCTCCACCTTGGCTTCAAATCCTATATCCTCACCGTATAAGCCATAAGTCATAGTGTCTAAATCGTGACCAACTATTTGAGCCGCATGAGCTTCAGGAATACCAGCGGTCATCATCTGTGTAGCCAGAGTCTTCCTGAAGCTGTGCAAAACATATTGATGATTGTAGAATTTATCCCTCAAGCGTAGGAACCTGCGCCCCAAAGCATTGCCTCGCTTCTTGTATTTATTATTTGAGGCATCCAACCCAGAAAGTAAAAAGCCATCCTCACTCGTATCAACCAACCGAGATACTAATTGCCTAATCTCGCTGTGAATTGGGATCTCTCGCCATGAAGACTCCGTTTTTGCATCCTCAACAAAAAATCTATCTGAGGTCACTTTACTTAAGGGCATTGAGCAAATCTCTTCCCTCCGACAACCAGTATACGCAGCTAATGTAATGAGGTCGCAAAGGAGTTGATCGTTAGGTTTAGCTTTAAGTAACTGATGATAGTCATCTACCGTAAACGCTTTTCGTTTAGCTTTTACCTGCCTAGTAATTGTGGCCTTGGTTTTTCGTTTTTCAGGATAAATATCTTCTGTTAGGATAGAGCTCGGGTTCGCTTTTGTGAAATGTCTCTTCTTACAGTAACGCCAGTATGACCTGACAAAACCAATCTTCTTTTTTACCGTTCTAAGCGATACTTTTTCAAGTAACTCAAGAACCCACGCCTCAATATCTCTCTCTGAAATGGTTTCAAACACCTCAAATCTATCGGTAAACAATTTTAAATTACCCCGACACTCATCAGCAGTCTGCATGGTGTACTCTGCTTGAGCCACAAACTCATCAACCCGCTCATGCGTAGCAGTCCACTCACCCGAAACTCTCTTGAAAATGGTAACCGCTGCCACCTTCTCTTCATCTGTGGTGTCTGTCCTTGGTGGGATATCGTACATCGTCTGATTATCGTGATCTCGTAGATACTTTTCGTCGAGAATATCTGCCACATCATTTAGCCCATCTTCTTCAAACCCCTTCCAATTCCGCTCTAACTCTCCCCTGTAAAATGCAACCTGCTCATCAATACCCAAATCGGCAACTGACCTTTTTGAGGATCTCGCAACTTTTATTTGAGTTTTCCATTTTGATATAAGCGGCAGCTTTTTAATGTTTGCTTCAGCAAGGCTATCAGTTTCCAAGCTCTCATAAAACTTAGTTTGATTGAAAAAATGTTGTACGTCCTTGGGTACTTTCAAGGTGGCATGATACACGTTCCAAGGCCTCTCAAGATAAGACGGTAGTTTCGGCATCAAGTAATATCCCGTAGGTTTTTCCCGTAGGTAGCACACGTAAATCTTATATTTTCAAGGACATAAAGGACTTTAAAGAGAATGTACTAGAGTCCACTACGGGCTGCCACCAAAAATCCTCCATCTAGAAATGATACGCTGAACAACAGCAGGGTTGTCCGCCTGAAATCCAGCATTAAAAGCCAGCCCGATGCTTTTCCCATTACTGATCCCCGTAGGCCATGACAGTTCAGTGAGTGAATATCGGGGCGAATAATAGCCATTCCCACAAATAGGTCTCAGCCTTTTGCACCGCAGCTGGACATATCTGCACAAATAAAACGCACCGCACAACATGTTGACTCCGGTTTTCATGAATGAACGGGCGGGCAGTCATGAAAATGATTCAGTTAAACCTGACATGGTCAAGCCCTCCGACGCAAAAGTGATGAAGATGCACATTAGATTCAGCGGCCCTCGGATCATACAGTGGCCCCTTTCAGCCAGATTTGGGCTTAATCCCTTTGTAAGCTTGGTGGCACAATAGGCAGATTATCGGTTTGTCCTCCCGAAACACGCCGTCATCAGCTTCGATATCTTTTGCATTCAAGACTTGTTCCCTTGGGTCGCAAACACGCCAAGTTTTTTTGGCTGGATAGGCATTTAAAGAGAAGTTAAGTCAGACCCCTTAAGCAGCAATAGCAGGCGCTTGGGCGCCCTACAGCGCGGATCAACTTGATGCGAACATGTCTTTATATTGACCGCGCAGAATATTCTTTTGAACCTTGCCCATCGTATTGCGCGGCAATTCATCAAGCAGGATCAATTTGCGCGGGTGCTTAAAGCGGGCAAGCGCGCTGCGGATGGCGTCCATCATCGCGTCAAGATCAGGTGATTGGCCTGATTCTGCAACGATAACACCCAAGACTGTTTCGCCAAAATCTGGATCGGGCACGCCGATTACCGCGCTTTCCAAAACGCCAATCTGATCATCGAGCACCAGCTCAATTTCCTTAGGATAGATATTATAACCTCCGGAAATAATCAGATCCTTGTTGCGACCCACAATATGCAAGTACCCATCTTCGTCAATTCGCCCCAGATCACCCGTGATAAAAAACCCAGTTTCACGCAATTCTGCAGCGGTTTTGTCAGGCATTTGCCAATATCCTTGAAAAACATTGGCGCCACGCACTTCAACCTCGCCAATTTCGCCTTGCGGCAACGCATGGCCATCAGCATCGCAAATCCTGACCTCAACCCCGGGCAAGGGCAAGCCCACGGTTCCCGCGCGCCGATCCCCTTCATAGGGATTCGAAGTGTTCATATTGGTTTCGGTCATACCATATCGTTCAAGAATGCGATGGCCGGTGCGCGCTTCAAAGCGGGAATGGATTTCGGCTAAAAGCGGCGCCGAGCCAGAGATGAATAGCCGCATATGCGCGGTTGATGCCGCGGTAAAACGCGGATCATCTAGAAAACGCGCGTAAAATGTTGGTACACCCATCAAGGTTGTTGCTTTGGGCATATGTTTGGCGATCGCATCGAGATCAAATTTCGGAAGGAAGATGAGGCTGCCACCCGAAATTAACGAAATGTTGGTTGCCACGAAAAGACCATGCGTGTGAAAAATAGGAAGGGCGTGAAGCAAGACGTCATCTTCCGTAAACTGCCAAGCTTCCACCAGCGCCAATGCGTTTGATAACAGGTTTTTCTGCGTCAACATGGCACCTTTCGATCGCCCTGTGGTGCCGGATGTGTAAAGAAAGGCCGCAAGGTCATTCTCGCTACGGGCCACCGTTGGAAAAAGAATGGGCATTTTTTGCATCTTGGCGTTCAGCGAGCCGCTTCCATCCGCATTCAGCGTTTCTATTATTGCCCCCAGCCTACCAGCCAAAGGCGCCAGCGCTGCTTGGTTGCGGCCGTCGCAAACGATCAACGAGGCACCACTATTGTCTATAAAGTAGGCAAGCTCATCGACTGTGTAGGCCGTGTTCAATGGCAGGAAAACCAGACCGGCTTGCGCACATGCTGCATATAGGGCCAATGCCTCAGGTGATTTTTCAATTTGAGCTGCGACTCGATCACCCGGCTTTAGCTCAAGCTGAAGCATCACATTGGCAATTTGGGCCGCACGGCTCAGAAAATGCTGATGCGTGATCGTCGACCCATCCAAAAGATGCAAAAAAGGGGTTGTTTTGCCGGCATGTCGACCAAAAAGACCATCATAAAGCGGGTTTGCCACTGCGTTACCTTTCATCTGTCCGCGCACGCGCGGCTTCTCGAGCAAGGGCCTGTACACCCGGGGTTGCCGCCACATCTTTAGTGCTTACAAAAGCCTCATGGTTCTGAGACACATCACGCAGATCGTAAAGATAGTTGACCATGACACCACCCGATTGACTTCTTCCATTTTCTGAAATGTCAGCATCCGCATGCACCGCATGGATAATCGCGCCATTTCCAAGATGAAAACGCGCGACCGGATCAGCCGGCAGACCATCCTGAGCTTTGGCATTAAGCAAGTAATCGGCGGCCAATGCTTTCATCTGCCTTGGTTGTTCGCTGTCCCATGCGTGGTTTTCATGCGCAAGCCACTTGGTCAGACTGGGAATGGGTGACAAAGTAACGAATGTTGTGAGCCCCGTCAGCTCGGCAGCAAGATCTGACACCACTTGCTTAATTAATGAATTGCCAAAAGAAATACTCGCCAAACCAGGCTGACAATTGGAAATCGAATAAAAAACTGCCGTATCGGCCTCTGCTTCGGGAAGCGCTTTGCGATCCTGCGCCAACAGCCTTTGAACCGATCCCGGAATACCTTTGTTCAACGCAACCTCCACGAAGATTAACGGTTCGTCTGGCATAGAGGGATGAAAGAACGCAAAACAACGCCGATCCGTTGGCTCTAATCTGCGGCGCAGCTCATCCCAGCTATCGATCGCATGGACGGCCTCATAGGCGATAATCTTCTCCAAAATATGCGCCGGGCTTTCCCAGTTAATCGGGCGCAACACCAGAAAACCACGATTGAACCAACTGGAAAAGAGATGCCGGAAATCCAGATCCAAAGCTTCAAGGTCTGGCACGCCCCGCCCGATCCGCAGAAGATCGGCGCGCATTCGAACCAAAGCTCCCGTGGCACCTGGAACACGATTTAAACGCCGCACCATTTCCTGTCGGGCCGGCTCTGCAGCTGAAGCAAAGGCGCGGTAAGATGCTTTTGACGGTGTTTTTTCATAAGCTTCAAGGGTGCGCCGAACGCTCGCTGGATCAATGTTCATCGCCGTCGCAAGATAGTGAAAAAACTCTAATTTCTGCGCGTCATCCATTATCTCGAAGCGCGACAGAATATCCTCGGCGATGGCCAAGCCAGAGATTTCCCCTGTGGTTCCAACCAAGTCATCTGCCAATGCGCTCAGAGGTCGACGATCACTTTGTAAAGGCATCCTGCGGCGATAGCGCCGCGCAAACACCGTTGACAGAAGGTCAGATAGGTTCATGGGGTCAAATGCCCTTTCAAAAAAGCCGCAATGTTGCGCATAGATTGCTGCGCCTCCGGGATGCGGTGGTGCCATTCAAAAACATGCCACAGCCCCTCCCAGACCTGCAAATCAACCTCTACACCGCTTTCTCGAAGGCAGCGTGAAAGACGCACGGACAAGCTCAGCAACAAGTCTCGCGTGCCCGTTGTAATGAGGCAGGGCGGAAACGCGCTATCATAAGACCCGTTGATTGGAGAAATATCGGGATTTGTGATGTCATGATCACCAGCATAGAGCCGCGCAGCCGTTTTAGACTCTTGTATCTTCAATGAAGGATCCCGCCCGTCATTGAACATCTGGCTGTCACTCGACATATCAAGATCGCACCACGGCGACAAAAGCGCCACTGCGCGCGGCAAAGGAAAGCCTGCCCTTTTTGCGCGTAACATCGCAGCAAGCACCAGATTGCCCCCAGCAGATTCGCCAACACATGCAAATGGTCGTTCGCAAAGCGCCTGATAAACAGAAAACCCATCATCAATGGCAGCGGGCCAAGGATGTTCTGGGGCCAGCCGATAGCTTGGGATGATCAGCGCAGCACCTGTCATCGCGCAAAGGGGCGCTGCGATGGTTAAGTCCTCATATGCACTGCCTTGGATGAACCCTCCACCGAACCCATAAAGTATCGGCCAAGATACCGTGGTTTTAGGCGGTCTTACCTCTAAACACTCGACATCGTTGATGATGATATGGCGGGTTGTCACTTTGGTGGTTGCCAAAACCTGCCTAACCGCCGGAGTGATATAGGCTTTTGTCGCGGACCGCAGATCCGCCAATGTCGTCTCCGAGCGCCCCGACGGCGCGGGTTCCTCGTTGCAAAGAAAGCGCTGAGCTTCCGCGCTGAGATGTCCCTTGAGCATGAAATACCTCTCCTTTTGCGTCTCCTATATAGCCCTTGGCTAAGGCCAGATTCTCATCAGAAAATAAGCTTGTTTAAATCTGCCCCGCGCCTTGCAATGGCAAGCCGCGAGGCAAGCGTTTTTCTGGATCATAAAACGGGAGATCAACGATCGTGCAAGTGACCTTGTCAGATTGCTGCGATTTTAAGGTTAGCGTTTTGCCAGACCACTCATCGGGCTGATCAAACCGGGCATACCCTATTCCGCACTTCAAATAGGGTGAAAGCGCACCAGTTGTGACCATCCCAACGGGCGCACTGCCGCTAAGGATTAAATCGCCGGAGCATGGGGTGGCCGCAATGCAGCGCAATCCAAAAATTCGGGTTGCAGGAGCGGCCGCCTTTAAGGCATCGCGGCCTATAAAACCTTTTTTACTGAGATCAACAAACCGCTCCAACCCTGCCTCATAAGGGGTCATAGAGATGTCAAAATCGCTGCCGCTATCTAAAATGCCAGCCTCGATCCGGCGTGTATTCATCGCCTGCATGGAACTGAAAACCAGACCATGAGGGGCTCCTTTTTGCATCAAGTGATCCCACAAGCGCGGACAATCTGTTTGATCGCCAAGGGTGTAGAGTTCATACCCCAATTCTCCGGTCCACCCCGTGCGCGAAACATAGACTTGCTGACCGTCAAAATCAAAAAAGCCAGAATGAAAATATTTCAAGCTTTCGGTGAGCGCGCCCGAAGATGCAGCCTGCATAATAGGAAATGAGTTTGGCCCCTGCAGCTGCAATACCCGCGACTTAGGATCGCTGAACGTGACATCAAAGCCATGGCTATGGGCCAAAAGCCATGGCTCTAGATCACCATCAGGATGCACAAACCAAAAGCGGGTCTCGGCCAGTCGAAACAAGATGCCATCCATAAAAATACCACCTTGATGGGTGCAAATCAACGCATAGCGCCCGCGATCAATTTTCATATCGCCGATCCGTCTGGCGACGATGCGCTCGAGAAAGGCAACAGCATCGGGGCCAGAAATTTCGACAGGGCGTTCGGGCACATCGAATAGCGCTGCCTGTTTTCTTAGGGCCCAATACCCCAACTCTGAAGGATCGCCGTTATGATGGGCAAAGAAACGGCCCGCTGCTAGGCGTAACACCGTCTGATCATTGGCATAGCAATGATGAAAAGGCGATAATTCGTTGCCCCCAATATAGGTCGGGAAGATATGCGCAGGATCAAGAGCAGGATGCTCATTCATCAGCGGCCTGCACTTTCACCCCATCATAGAAGGCACAAATCTTATTCCCGTCAAAATCGCGAATATAAGCATAGCAGATGCTGCTGCCCTCTTCGCGCGGACCAGGGGCGCCCTCATCGCTGCCGCCGTTTTGTAAACCCAGCCTATGAAACTGCTCAAGCGCTTGCATTGTTGGAGCGGACAGGGCGATCATCGTTCCGTTCCCGGGCGTTGCCGGGGCTTGATCAAAGGGCCTAGTGACGTAAAATTCAATTGCATCTTTTGCAGCTTTAGGGGCGTAAGCCGCGTAGGTTTCTACACGTTCAACCTGTACCAATCCAAGCGGAGCCAGAAGAGCATCGTAAAATCTTGCGCCTCGATCCAGATCATTTGTGCCGATCATCACATAGCCAATCATGTCTTCCCTCTTTTTTTCGAGTAGTCGCTTGCTTATGGGCATGGCGCAAACTCTGCATTTTGCCACAGATCCGCATCAATCCGCGGCAAGGGCGCGCGACCCAAAATATCATCGCTGAGTTTTTCGGCCAGCATGATGGTGGGCGCATTTGTATTCCCGTTGGTTACAAACGGCATGATAGAGGCATCGACCACCCGCAGCCCAGACACACCATGCACCCGCCCGCGCGCATCCACTACGGCCCCCTTATCCGTCGCTGCCCCCATCCGGGCCGTGCAGGACAGGTGCCATTGTGTTGTCGCATGAGATGTCAGAACCTGATCGAGCTCATCGTCTGAATGGATGTCAGAGCCCGGAAAAATCTCATCCCCTTTAAGATCGGAAAAGGCAGGTTGCTCAACAAGCTCTCGGACCAAGCGGATACCTTTGCGCATAAGATCTCGGTCGCGCGCGTCTTTGAGATAATTCACCAAGATGCGCGGCGGATCGCTAGGATCGGAAGAGCGCAGCTCAATTTTGCCGCGGCTATGCGCCCGCATCAGCCCAACATGAATTTGAAAGGCATGCTCTTGAAGCGGCGCCCATGTTCTATCATCGACCGCAATCGGCGAAATGATGATCTGCAAATCCGGATAGTCCACGCCCGGCCCCGAGCGGACACAGCCCAGACCTTCAAACAGGTTAGAGGCGACGATGCCGCCGCGTGTCATCATCCATTGAATCCCGGCCCCTAGTTTGGCCAGCGGCTTTGTCTTGGGCCAAAACGAAACGGGCTGCTTGCATTTATACTTCAGCACGAAATCAGGATGATCATTCAGGTTTTGGCCAACACCTGGAAGATCACTCAGAACGTCCAACCCCATATCTCGAAGATGCCCAGCCGGACCGATACCTGAAAGCATGAGAATCTGCGGCGACCCAACGGCGCCCGCGCTCAGAATAATCTCTTTTCGAACATGGGCGCTGCGCAAGATGCCAGCGCCGGTTTTATAGGTCACCGCCACGGCTTTGGTACCGTCAAAATTAATTTTCTGCACCAGCGCCCGCGTCAGTATGGTCAGGTTTGATCGCTTGCGCACGGGATCAAGATACGCCCTCGCGGTGCTCCAGCGCTCGCCCTTAAAAACGGTGCGATCCGAGACGCCGAAACCTTCCTGACAATAGCCGCTCACATCGTTTGTTATGGGGTATCCAGCCTCTTGGCCCGCTTTGATAAAGGCGAGCGTGATTGGATCCTGAGGATCCGCGCGGTGCACGTGAAGCGGACCACCTGCGCCGCGGAACGCATCCCCGCCGCCGCCATAGTTTTCCATGCGTTTGAAATATGGCAGCACATCTGCATATCCCCAACCGGGGCATCCGGCCTGCTGCCACCCGTCATAATCCAACGCATGCCCGCGGATGAAGACCATGCCATTAATCGATGACGAACCACCAATTGTTTTGCCGCGGTCATGTTGAATAACGCGGCCATCCAACCCGGGCTCAGGCTCACCTTGAAACGCCCAATTATGCGTTGTGCTGGTCAGGTTTGACAACACGGCCGCCGGCATTTTGAGCGAAAGCGCGCCCGTATCACGGCCGGCCTCAATCAACAAAACCCGATTGCGTGCATCACTGCTGAGGTGATTGGCCAAAACACAACCAGCCGATCCTGCCCCTATAATGATGTAATCGAATTCCATTTCGACATTCTCCGCAAAATTTCGCCCAATCCACGCCTTGGTTGATTCTTGAACCGCCTGCGTGGACGTTTTGTTATCTATTCTTTTAAAGATATACTTACCGTTTGACAATATACTGACCAAAGGTTAGTAAAAATTGAATACTGACTGGAGACGTTGGTGCAACTCAACTCGGCTTTAGCATGTGTAAAAATTCCGACCGGACTAAATTTCGGCCCGGTTGCCTTGTTGCGTTTGGAAACTTGGATTACCGCTCCCGAAATGGGGGGCGATGAATGGGGGCACGTAAAACCATGCTTATTCGTTCGCCTCACCACGAAAGACGGAATATATGGCTGGGGTGAAGCTTTTGTGCTGCCCTATCGTAAAAAAGCGGTTGCAGAAATCATTCATGCACTGGGTCGATCGGCAAGCAAACTAAAATCTATTTCACCTTGGGCATTTCTTGATCTGGCAAAGCAGGCTGCCGCGCACCATCTGAGCTTGAAGTTTAGCGCCGCGAGTAGCGCGTTAAAAATGGCCTTATGGGATATATCAGGCAAACTTTTGAACGCACCGCTCTGCGACTTATTGGGCGGCGATCACAACCGCGCCATTCCGATTCATGGAAATATCCGGAGCGCCACGCAATGGGGTGTCGCTTCGTTTGAAACACGCGCAACCGATCTTGTTGCTCAAGAGTATAGGGCGATCAGAATCTACCCCATGCTGAACCACGCGGCGCAGGACGCCGCGATCGGCGATGACATTGCGCTTCTGGTTGATTTGGATGCTCAAGGCAATGCCGACGCCGCGATACAGATCGCACAGGCAATCAAACCCGCGCATGCCTATTGGTTTGAAGAACCCATCGACGGAAACGACAGTCAGGCCCTTGCTCAGATCCGCAAAGACACGGGGCTGCGCGGTGTGACGGGTGAAAAACATTGCGGTTTGGCACATTTTCGTGCCGTACTGGCTGCAGGTGCCGCCGATATTCTAAACCCTGACATAGCCGCAGTAGGGGGAATTTTGGACCTGCTTGAGCTTGCAGAACTGGCCGAGCAGCAAGGCGTTCAGATCTCGCCACATTGCTGGAGTTCTATGACTGTTGCGGCTGCGGCGATGCTCCATGTTTGCGCGTCAATCCCAAACGCTGAACTGGCCGAAATATATCCCGCATATATCCCATATGGCGAAAAATTTGCGCTTAAAGCGTTCCATCTGGAAGGAGAGTATGCCCATCTTTCATATAAGCCGGGGATTGGTGTTGACCTTAATGTATCGGCTCTGCACACTCTGTGTGAGCATCATCAATCCACTTGCCTGAGCCTTGCGGAGGCAACCTGTTGAACGCATCCCTTGAAGTCAAAGCGAAACTTGCCTGCCTTTATGCAGGCGCTGTGTGGGGATTATTCTGGATTCCCCTTAGGGCTCTCGAAGACGCAGGGATTCACGGTCTTTGGATCACCGTTGTCTATTTTCTTATACCGACAATCTGCCTTACTCCCGTTACCCTAAAGCGATGGAAGCATGTCAAAAAGGGTGGGCTTTCATTGCAACTAACCGCAATGTTATCGGGCGGAGCATTGCTGCTTTACTCAACGTCAATCGTATACACGGATGTGGTGCGGGCCATGCTGCTGTTTTATCTCACGCCGATATGGGCGACGATATTGGCACGGATCTTTCTAAACGATGCGATCACCCCAAGCCGCATACTTGCTATGGCGATGGCCATTCTAGGCATGTTGACCATTTTTGGCCTGGGCGCGCGGTTTCCCATCCCGCAAAATATAGGGGATTGGCTTGGTATTGCCTCGGGGGTTCTTTGGGCGATAGCGATGGTGCGCCTGCGCATGTCTGAAAGCCATTCAGCCATCGAGTTGACGGCCGGTTTTTTTCAGTGGTCGCTGATCTTTTCGGCAAGCGCTGCCTTTTTACTGGCCCCCGCTTATATACCAAAAGTTGAGCAGGCTTTACCGGCGCTGCCATTGCTACTGATTTTCATGGCTCTTCTGGTTTTGCCCGGCACCTATGCCTCGCTTTGGGGGCCAAAATATCTAAGCCCAGGTATCGTTGGCCTATTATTCATGACCGAAATCGTCGTTGGGGCAATTTCGGTGGCGCTTTTAGCTGGCGAACCCTTTGGTATCCGTGAACTTACGGGCGTTTTGCTTATCGCCGGGGCGAGCATGCTGGAACCACTTTTGGCGCTCCGTCGCCCGCGTCGAAATCTCCATCCCATTGATTAAACGGCGCTCTAAACTTGCAGGAATTTTTCTTTAAAAGCCTTAGAGCCCAGCGCAATATCTGCAACTGACTTAATCTTCTTGCGGGCCTCTTTATGCTTGATGGCGCTTATTTCATCCAAAGGCAGCATTTTTTCGATGGCAAATTGCATTTCCGATATGGCCATATTGGTTTCGACAGGGTGCGGCAACAGGCCAGCGCGCACCCAAATGCCATCAATATGGACCCCAAGATGGCGCGCCACCTGCTCGGCCTCCTGTTCTGGCAAAAAATGTTTCAACTCATGCATCAAGTTGCTTCTGATGCGTTCATTATTGGCAATCTGAACGCGCTGGCATTCTGTATTATGGGGCACTTCAGAAATCAGAGACACCCAAGCTTGGCACACTTGACGGTTAAAAATAGTTTCAAAAAAATTGGCGACGATAATCGCCCAGAGCCGTTCATACGGGGTTTCGGCATAGCGGTATAATTCAACAACAGATCCGCTGAGCAACGTGTTTGATCTTCGAAAAACGGCTTCAAGCAAAGCGCTTTTATCTTTAAAATGGTGCAGCACTACACCTTTTGAAACACCCGCAATATCGCCAACTTTTTCCAATGTAGTTTTTCGCAAACCGTATCGAATCACCGCCTCAAAGGCAGCACGAGACAGCTCGACGCGTCTAATAGCTCGGATGGAACTGGTTCGCATATGGGAGCACCCTCAGAAATCTACATTGTTATTATTGCCATAGTTTTGACGAAAAACCTGAAAAACACAACCATTGACATAAAAAACTTTCTAATGGTAAGTTTTATCTACAATAAGAAAGAAAAGGGGCGGCCACCAACGGTGGAACGTCGATAATCAAAGGGAGAAACCATGCAACAGATTAGTAAAGTAACCAGCGTTCTTGGCTTTGCCATGCTTGGATTGGTTAGCAGCGCCGCTGCCGATAGCAGCGATCCAATTAAAATCGCCGTCAATGAATGGACAGGACAGCATGTGTCGGCGCATATCTCGGGCAGCGTTTTGCAAGCTGCAGGATATACTGTCGAATATGTTACCGCCGGCGCGGTGCCGCAATTTGCCGCCATTGCGCAGGGAAATCTACATCTGCAGCCCGAAACATGGGGCAATAACGTGGGAGACATTTACCCCAATTCTGTTGCCAATGGCGATATTGTCGTCTTGGGCTCAACAGGGCTTGAGCCAACAGAAAGCTGGATGTACCCAAGCTACATGAACGCACAATGCCCCGGATTACCAGATGTGAACGCACTGATCGCCTGCTCGCAGCTTTTTGCCGCGGCTGAAACGTTCCCCAAGGGACGTTTAATAACCTATCCCGCCGATTGGGGCACGCGCTCCAAGGATTTGGTCAACAGCGCGGGCTTACCATTTGAACCGATTGCCGGCGGATCAGAAGGCGCTATGATTGCCGAAATGCAGGCCGCCTATAAGACACAATCCCCCATGTTGGTGATGTTTTGGGAGCCGCATTGGGTTCACTCAGAAATGGATTTCGACTGGGTTCAATTCCCCGGCTATACCGAAGATTGCGACACCAACCCTGAACCCGGCATTTACCCCGACAAAACAGGCGATTGCGGCTTCAAGCAGGCCAATATCTCTAAAATCGTGTCGCGTGACTTTGAAACCACCTGGCCCGGCGCCTTCAAAATCATAGAAGCTTTGTCCATCGACAATGCTATGCAGAATTCGCTTCTTTTAGAAATCGATTTCAACAAACGTGAACTTGAAGAGGTGATTGCAGAGTGGATGGTGAACAATGAAGCCACTTGGAAGCCTTGGGTTGCCGCAGGCAGTTGATCCTGCTGGCAGCTGAACATTCAAACGGGGCGGTCTCATTCCACCGCCCCGTTTCACAACTTAACCATAACAAAAAGTTCTGATATGATGTGCGGGCCACGTTAAAACAGGCCAGAGGCGCCGGACTGCTCTGGCGCATCTAAAGGGGGGGAGCATGACACAAAAGAGCGAAGCCACCGTTAAAATCGCCTGTCGCAATGTGTGGAAAATATACGGCAACACTCCCAATTCTTATTTTGATCACCCCACCGGCCTCGCCAGCGATAACATCCCAGAATTGGTTGATAAAATAAGGCAGAACGGCGCAATCCCAGCGGCTGCAGATGTTTCTTTCGACGTGAATGAGGGTGAGATTTTTGTTATTATGGGTCTGTCCGGTTCTGGTAAATCCACGATGGTGCGCTGCCTGTCGCGCCTTGTCGAGCCGACCCGCGGGGAAATTTTACTCGATGGCGAAGATCTGCTTAAGAAAAACAAGTCTGAGCTGATCGATATCCGCCGTCACAAAATGGGTATGGTTTTTCAAAGCTTCGGTTTGCTTCCGCATCTTTCTGTGGCAGAAAACATCTCATTTCCTCTTAGCCTGCAAGGCTTGTCGGCCAAAGAGCAGCACGAAAAAACAGCGCGGGTGATTGAGCTGGTTGGGCTGAAAGGGCGCGAAAAAAGTTTTCCGCGGCAACTCTCCGGGGGGCAGCAACAACGGGTGGGGATTGCGCGTTCCTTGGCGGTAGAGCCAGAGCTGTGGTTTCTAGACGAGCCATTTTCCGCGCTTGATCCGTTGATCCGGCGCCAGATGCAAGATGAATTTTTGCGGATCCAATCCACGTTGAAAAAATCCATCGTCTTCATCACGCATGATTTTCTAGAGGCGCTGCGCATTGCCGACCGAATGATGATCATGCGCGATGGCATGGTTGTTCAGATCGGCACACCC
>Ga0228662_1000048_pt1 | contig 64931 bp, 63 predicted proteins | sample 76DmetaG_FD_183173 | JGI IMG/M metagenome (GOLD analysis project Ga0228662, IMG submission 183173) | Seawater microbial communities from Monterey Bay, California, United States - 76D | ecosystem: Environmental > Aquatic > Marine > Coastal | place: USA: California | collected 2016-11-10
GTAGCTTTAATTCATATTTTTCTAAGTAGTTGCTAAAATATAATTGTTTGATTCTACCTTCAATGACATCTTTACGTTGATTAAAATCTTCGTAATTTTCTGGGGATAAAAATTCTTGAGCTAGTTGATTTTCAATACGAGCCAGACGACGAATAGTTTGCTCATCTTTGTAAGTCATTAGCTCTGCAGCATACTGAATTAAGTAGTTGTCCGTTCGGTTTTTTTGAGAAGAATAAATGACCCCAGAGATAATAGCAGCTGTAATAAAAGAGTAGGTGTAAACTACTTTTTTGATGGATTTCAGGTAGGTGTTTACAACAAGACAAATGCCCAGTATCATTGAGATACTGATTAAATCAAATAGTTCGCGGTGGGCATTGAAATATTGAAACCCTGTAAAAATTAATACGCCAATGATGAACCTTATCCAATGGTCTAAGTCATAAAGTTTCATTTTGGATTTGCTGATGTAGCATGTAACCCAAAATAGAATGAAACTGAGACAGATATATAAAAGTAGGATATAGGACGGAATATTGAAATCAACTAATCGTTCAAAATCAAGTATAATGTGAACATGAGTTATGATGTTAGAACTTAGATTTATAAAAAAGTCAAGACAAAAAAGTAGAATACCAATAACGATTGGCTCAATTAACTGAGTTCTAATTTTTCTAAAAATATAAATTAAGCTAACACTAATAAGTATGACAGAGATGAGGTGTATAAATAGAATGGTTAGCAGGTGTTCATTAGATAGGCTGTCAAAATTTTGATTTGATAAGAAGAAATAATCATTGAAGGGAATACCTAGATTGTAAAACACAAGGAGGTTTATCCCAATGATAATGAATGTGGCCAAGTGCATTAAATTTTGTTCTTTTCTGCCGTGATATAGAAACAAGAAGAGAAACAAAAAGGAAATGAATAGTGAGATAACCAATAAAGCCCCTTGGAACGCATCTTTTTGTTGGGCTGTTAATCGGAGTTGACCATCCATTAATGGGATGTTATCATATAAGATGAGTTTGTTTCGAAAAGATTTATCAAATTTAATGAGTCGAGGACTTACTCTGCCACCATTTACAATTCTGTATGCTAAAAATGAAGTGTTTGACTTGAATAAGATATAAATATCATCTCCAAAAGTATAGCGAATAGGAAAGGACTTGATGTCAAAAATGGTTGGATTGAGTGAAATCTTGTTACTATTCCAATGGGTTAATTTACCTTTCTGATAAGAAAGAAAATACCATTTTTCGTTTCGAACAATCTTGCCTAAGGAGTCTGAATAAGTTCTAGATTTATTAGGTAAGATTTGCTCAAATAAATCTTCTGCTTCAGTAGCTATTTCTTTTGCAAAGGGGTCTAAATCAAGAAATTCAGTCTGAGAATTTTCATCATTGTGTTGAAATGAGAAATAGGATAGAAGAAAAATAAGTACTCCTCCTATAAGCCAGCCTATTTTAATTATTCTATTCAAAAGTTAGTATCATTTTTTAAATAATGGTTTACGTAGTCTTTAACAGCTTCTTCAAGAGTATAAAAAGGCACATCATAACCAGCACTTATACTTTTTCCCATTGACGCTTTGGTGAAATACTGATATTTATCTCGAATATCTTCGGGAGTAGGTATGTAATTTATTTTAGGCTCAATATCTAGTGCTGAGAATATGGCTTTAGCTAAATCATTAAACGTTCTTGCCTCACCAGATCCAGCATTATAAATGCCACTATCTTTTCGGTTTTGATACCAAAACCACATGAGATTAAGCAAATCTTTAACATAGATAAAGTCTCTCATTTGCTCGCCATCTTGATAGTTAGGGTGATGAGATTTGAATAATTTCAGACTACCATTAGTTTGGATTTGATTAAATGCGTGCATGACTACACTAGCCATTCTACCTTTGTGATATTCATTTGGTCCAAAGACATTAAAAAATTTTAATCCTACCCAAAACGGAGGTTTAATTGTTTGTTTAGTTGCCCATAAATCAAAATCCTGCTTGCTTTGCCCATAGGGGTTTAAAGGTGCTAAATCTTCTATCGGGTACTCATCATTAAAGCCGTGTTCTCCATCTCCATATGTGGCAGCTGAGGAAGCATACAGAAAAGGAATTTGATTTTCACTAGCAAATCCCCAAAGCGATTTAGAATAATTCAGATTTAATCGGTCAAAAATCTCAGAATTAAATTCTGTGGTATCGGTTCTAGCTCCCAAGTGAAAAATGAAGTCAATCGAATGTCGGTGGATATCATGAATAAATAGGTCACGGTCTATTTTAGCAGTAAAATGCTTACTTCTAAGGTTGTTATGCTTATTTTCTTGACTAAAATCATCAACTAGAATTAGATCAGTTAACCCTTTTTGGTTGAGAAATTCTACCAAACAACTTGCTATAAAACCTGAAGCACCTGTAACAACTATGGCCATGTATACGAATTTAAGCCTAATTGTGAAAACTATAGGTGCGTCATTAGATTTCTTTGCGAGGATTAGTTTGGACTTAAACTTAACCTTAAATTTGCACTCATTATCACATCGATGTCAGATAAACAAGTTTTTGTAACTCGAAAAATGCACTTTAATGGTGCTCATAAACTGTACAATCCATCTTGGACAGAGGAAAAAAATGAGGAAGTATTTGGACGATGTGCCAATAAGAACTGGCATGGTCACAATTTTGACTTATATGTCACTGTCAAAGGGGTACCAAGCCCAGATACAGGTTTTGTGATGGATCTAAAAAAATTAAAAATCATTTTAAAGGATCGGGTCGTATCAAAGTTAGATCATCAAAATTTTAACTTAGATGTTGATTTTTTAAAGGATGTGATGCCTAGTATTGAAAACATTGCAATTAAAATATGGGAGCAGTTGGAAGGTCAACTTCCAGATAATGCTAAACTTCATTGCATTAAGCTCTACGAAACTGAAAATCAGTTTGTAGAATATTACGGCTAATATTTTTAACAAATTAAATTAATGAGTTGTATAAATATTTTAATAATTTGTAAGTGATTACTTACGTTATAGTTTATTGAATAATTAATTTTTTACAATTATATTTGTAAGCAATTACTCACTTATAATGACTGATAAACAACATGCTATTGTAGAATCTGCGTTGATTCTCTTCTCTGAGAAAGGGTATGATGCCGTTTCGACAAGTGCAATTTCAAAACATGCAGGAGTCTCAGAAGGCCTAATATTTAGGCACTTTAATGATAAAAAAGGCTTGCTTAACTCTTTGTTAGAAATATGGATAGTGAAGTTTGAACAACATCTTCATGCAATTGAATCAATAGAGAAAGCAGATCAGAAGATACAAGCTGTTATGGAGCTTCCTTTTCGATTAGATGAGGCCGATTATCCGTATTGGAAATTAGTATATTCCTTAAAATGGCAAAATAATACAATGATAGGTGAGTATATGCTCACTTTAAAAGATCTATTAGAGAAATCCCTTATGGATTTAAAGTACCCAGATCCACTCATTGAAGCAGAATTGATAATTTCTTATTTTGATGGATTTATTACAACAGTAGTCTTAAAGAATGATAGTAGCTTAGCTTCCCGTTTGCTTCAGACACTCCAGAAGAAGTATGTATAATCCCACTCCTAGATATTATAATAGTTAAAAACTCTAATTATAAGAAGTCTACTTTACCCGAATCCAGGTTGTAGTATGCTGGTACTATTTTAACTGATCCAGAGGCTACTGCATTACCAATAATATCTGAACGAGATGACAACGCTTCAACATTTTTTTGTGCGTTTACCTTAACAACCTCATTCACACTCGAGCCTTCTGGGGCACTTGCTATAGCAGGGGCAATATGAGCTAAAAGATGATTTAGGTTGTGACCATTATCGCCTCCAGCAACTGCTGCTGTAACTGCACCACAACTTTGATGTCCTAGTACAACAATCACAGTGCTGCCACAATGAGCAACTGCATATTCTATACTTGCAATGGTTGATGTATTCGCCACATTACCAGCTACTCTGAGAACAAAAAGTTCACCTAATCCAGCATCAAAAGCTAATTCAGGGACTACTCTACTATCCGCACAACTAAGAACTATGGTGTGAGGTTGTTGCCCCTTTGTCAAGACATCTCTGCGTGAACTATCTTGTAATTTTCCTTCTAGTTTGTCTGCTACAAATCGGCTATTTCCTTCTTGGAGCCTGTTTAATATTTCCTGATGATTCATATAATTTACAAATTTATAAAAAGTGATAATATTCTATAAATTTATAACCTGAAAAATTGTAAGAAATAAGGGAGTAATTTATGATTCAATATTGTACTTCTTTGGACCTGGTTTTAATGAAAAGGCATCCATTTTATTGTTTTAATCTAGAGTGTGATTTTACTGACCCAGATATTTTGCAAAAAAAAAGCCCATAATGAAAATTATGGGCTTTAGTAGGGTGTAAAATTCTTAGTCTTTAATTAACTTGGAGGAGATGACTCCTTCTGTTGTTTGAATGTTAAGGATATAGTATCCGGATTGTAAATCAGAAATATTAACGTTAACCACATTATTTGCTGTAATGTTTTTCACTTCTCTTCCAGTGATGTCCATCATTTGAATAGACTGAACATGATATTTGTTATCTACAGAGACAGTTATTTTATTATTTGCTGGGTTAGGGTAAATAGAAGCTGAATTGCTAGGAAGCTTATCGTTAATAGCTGCAAGCTCATCTACTGTATATTCACCATTGATGACAGCTATCCTAGGACACATATAGCCCATGATAGTATCAATGAATGTTCTTCCTTTTTCTGGTCCCATGTCTGGGTTACCTGGAAGAGATGCCATGTGTACTGTTACACCTGGTAGTCGATCAGGAGAAACTTCTGCCGTAGCATATGGAGACTTTGGATCCCACCACTGCCATGGTCCAGATCTATTATTGAAAATATCATCTGTGGCAATAGCTCTAATGATTGGGAATAAATGCTCAACATCTTCATTGATTGTCATTTTATCACCTGGTGCAGGGTATATGTAATCTACTGTTTTGCCGTAGTGTGACCTTGCTTTTTTGGTATATTCATCGTTGGCAGGCATATTTTTGATGGCATCGTTATTACCAAGGGCATTGGCCTTTTGGATGAATAAATTAGACCCTTGTACTTCTACAACATTTCCATTTGTTGTTGGAACAACAACAATTCCCTCATTAAACGGAGCAAAGGGGTCTCTAACTGCCTGGAATGTAATCATGGGAGCATCTCCAGCTTCTAACCACGATGTATCAGCTAATGCACCTCCTGCATTAACGACAGCTTGAACGCTTACGTCAGTTGAAGGAGATTGATATAGGTTTAAAAGACCTCTCGACCCATCAATTAATCCAACTGTAGCTGTATCAATGTATGATTTGTTGTTAAGAGGGTTCAAGAACTTGGTTAATTCCATTTCACTGTATTTGTCAAGAGTAGAGTATCCTAGAGCAACATAGGCACCTGTTCCTTCACCATAAAGGGTGATGTTACTTGCATCCATACCATAGATATTATCTCCAGAAGCTTCAGTTCGAATTACAGATATTGATTGTTTAACGTCATGAATAGCTCGATAAACAGCATTTAATAATTGTGCTTTACGAGTTTCTTCTTCTTTAGCTAATGGATTCCATCCACCACGATAAGCTACAGATACAGCAACGTATCCTCTTTTAGCCCACTCAGTACATAAAACAATAGCAGAACTATCTGTTTTAACACCACATGGAGAACCATTAATTACTGGTGGCAAAAAGTTACCTGTATGTAAATATACGATTACAGGTCTGTCTGTTTTAGTATCCACACTGCTTTTTGCATGATAAATATCCATTGCAAGATTAGTGACCTTAACCTTAGAAAATGTATCTCTTGGATTGAAGTATGTTGCAGGAATTTCTTGCCCCATTGCAAGTGCTGTTTTTATGGCTGTTAGATCCTGGATTGTTTTTACTTGGTCACTAAAATTTGAAGTTAACCAATCAATGTTTGTTGCATATTTAACATCGCTAGTAACTTCAATATCCGCATCAGTATAAATCGGATCAATGTATCTTTTTTGGGCTAGGGAGGCCGAAGCTAAAAAAGAAAATAAAAGGGTAAAAATTAAGTATTGTTTTTTCATTTTTAAATAGTTTTAATAATTGCAAGATATAGTTTTAAATTTTAAATATTAATTTTTAGAGAATTTTAGGTCAGTTTGGACGGAGAAATAAATCAACCTTCCAACATATGGGCCACCATAAACTTGGTAGTTTAAATTGTTAAATACAGATCGTTGAGTGTTTTCATTTTCGGCATCAAACAAGGGCATAATTCCAAGAACATTAGATGCCCCAAGTTTGAAGGTTGTTTTGAGTGATGGTACTTGGTAGTTAATTTGTAAATCGAGCATATCGTATGTCGGGACAGTACCTGTGAATTGAGGTGAACCCTCAAAAACAAACCCTTCTATCCATTTATAATTGACTCCAAATCCAAAGTGTTCACCTTGAAGAAAGGGGAGTTTTAATTTCTCACCAGAAAAACTAATATTGAATTTGTGTTCAGGTGTATTGAACGCGGGTATGATAGGGTCATCACTTCCTTTTTTGTTGAGTTGGTTCCAAGAATAGTTACCTCCTAAAGCATATTTTTTGAAATAATAATTTAATCCAATAGCAACTCCTTGAGTGGTTACCCTTGACTTGGCATTTGCCGCAACTCGATATACGCCAACACTTGTAGGAAAGTTGGTGAAAGGATCAATATCAGCATCAATCCCAATATTGTACCCTATAAAGTTGGTGTATGAGGTGAAATAATAGCCTGCATCAATAAATAAAGATTGGTCAAAGATGTTTCCTTTGTAGCCAAATTCTATAGTTTTTGCCTGTTCAGGACGTATTGGGGCTACGTTAAAGTATTTGAGTAAATCAGGTTGTAATGTTGTTGCACTGTAATCTAAAAAAGATTGGATATCAATAAGAGAATCGTACCCTTCTAAATTTCCAAGAAGACGAGCTCTCCCAACATCATAAAATAAATATTGATCTGCTAGTGTTGGGTTACGAATAGCTGATGAAAATGAAGTTCGAAAAACATGATTTGTTCGATGTTTATAGATGAAGGATGCTGCAGGAGAAACAAGAAAATCAAAGTTCTGATTCTTGTCGACACGTGTAGTTACGTTAGCTATAATGCGATCCATAAGCCATCTTTTTTCAATCCCACTGTATACTCCTCCTTCATAGTTGGTGATGGTTACATCTCCGGTATCTTTTAGAATAGTTCCCCTTGAATTTGGTCGATATAGTCGACCATTAGCTCCAACGGTAATCTTACCAAAGCTTGGTGTAAAAATATATTCTCCTTGAGCATGATATAGTGCAGAACGGTCAAAAAAACGAGTACCGTTGTCTGTGAATAGGCGAGTTGTAATATCTTGGAATACGCTATCAAATTCAGCTGTTCCTGGCAGAAATCTTGGGGAGTAAATCCCTCCACCAGAGCCATCATTTAATGCTCTAATATCTTCATGCCAAGCACGAATAGAATCTTGATGTTGAGCTAAGAAAGGATTTAAATAATTATCTATCCAATTAAATACATTGTCGTGTACTGCTGGTGAATAATTAGGATAACCATCAATGTTTTTAACCTTGTAACCGGCAGAGTATGGCTGCCTCCATCGATTTGCATAACTGGTAAACCATTGGTTGTTATCAATTGCTCTGTTATTAAGCTCAAATCCAGTAGCGACAATGTCATAGGTGTCTCCAGCATCCTCATTGGTTGAGTATGCTCTCAAGAAATACTTGCCTTTATTTCGTAATTCAATTTTGTTTTGCCAAAAACGAATATTCTCAAGTTTGTAGCGATTATCACCTTGGTAGACAGTACTCCCTCCACTATAATTAAAGGCATATTCAAGTTCGGTTTCTTTGTTGATTTTATAAAAGAGAGCGGTATTCAACTTAACGTTGTCTGTGCTGTAATCAACTAAGTCTACTTCACGATATCCTGTTCTATAGAAGGCTCCTAAACCGGGGTAGTCTAACTGACCGGTTGGGTTCAGACGATCCTCATAGTTCTCATCACCATAACGATTAACAGCGTCATATCCACCTGGGTTTGTCTCATCAAAATCTGAGTCTTGTGTTGCTTGGTAGTTTTCAGCTTCCCAATCATTGGCTTGCATGTAGCTTGCGGTAAGTTTGTATCCAAATTTTTGCTCACCATTTTCATTATTGAAATAATCTGCAATACGGAATTGTACTTGACCCATCTGACGTTCACCAACCTTGACTTCGGCCATAACACCAGGAAACAAAAATGGACTTTTTGTCTCCATGCTTATGACACCATTGAATGCGTTAGGACCATAGAAGGCACTGCTTGCACCAGCAATTACATTTACTCGCTGAATGTCAATATCACTTGCACCCAAAAAATTCCCCAAACTAAAGTTCAATCCAGGAGATTGATTGTCAACCCCATCAATCAATTGAAGGGATCGAACGGGACTGGTACTATTAAAACCTCGAGTATTAACTACTCTAAAGCCTAGACTAGCAGCAGTGACATCTACTCCTTTGAGATTACCAAGACTTTCATAAAACGATGCAGCAGGAGCATCTTTGATCGCTTTTATTCCTATTGATTCAACAGTTAGAGGTGCTTCTTTTTGTTTTTCGGTGATTCTGCTGGCTTTCACTACGGCACCTGTCAAAACATTTTCCTTAGCCTCTTTCATAATGATTGAAAGTTTTTGGTTAGGTGATTTTACTGCCACTTGTTTGTCTGAATATCCTAAGTAAGAAACCTTTAATGTTACGGGAAAAGAATTTACTTTTAAACTAAAAGATCCGTTCTCATCACTAATAGTTCCAACACCGTTAAGTGATGGGACGATAATATATGCTCCGATCAACGATTCTTTATTAGAATTGGAGATTTTACCAGAGATATTTTGAGCTCGAGCGAAATTAGAGAAAAGAAAGGGGAGTAATATGGATAGAAGCCTTTTGATAGCCTTAATTTTAGCAGAATATATCATACTTGAGTAAGATAGTTATCGTTTTTAATTAAACTCGAAAATAAGGAATAATACATTTCAACGTAGAAATAATTATAAATCCAACAGAAAAAGTTAATATCGAATATTAATAATTATGTATTTAAAAGGGTTAATAACAGTCGTTGGTATTCTTATTCTGCTATATGTATTGGGGCCAAGGATGAAAGAGTCAGTTTTCTCACCCAGAATTGGCAATAAATACAGAGAAATAAAAATATCTGAAGTTGAGGCATTAGTAAAAGAGAGTAACGCAAACCCAATGATTAAACCAGGGAATCACTCCAAACTGCATTGGGCAGATTCAGTGGGTAAAAAGACAACCTATGCATTATTATATCTACATGGTTTTTCTGCCTGTCCAGAGGAAGGGAATCCTGTTTATCAAGAATTTGCAGAGAAATATAAAATGAATGCATATGCACCTTTATTGGCAGATCATGGACTGAAGGAGGAGGAGGCAATGCTAAATTTTACAGCTAAAAAGTACTTAAACTCAGTAAAGAATGCCTTCAGAATAGCTCAGGCATTAGGGGATTCTGTTATTATAATGAGTACTAGTACAGGAAGTACAGCTGCTTTGTTTCTATCATCTGTTGAAAATGATATACATAGCCTGATTTGTTATTCTCCAAATATTAGGGTAGCTGATACAAGAGCGGCTTTATTAACAGGTCCATGGGGAGTACAGATAGCAAGATTGGTAAAAGGAGGGAAGTATCATTCATGGGAGGCACCAGAGGGTGCTGTTCCATATTGGCATACTAAATATCGATTGGAGTCCGTGCTTGAGTTGCAGCACTTATTGGAATCAACAATGAATAAAGAAGTTTTTTCTAAAATCACTATCCCTGTATTTGTAAGTTATTATTACCAGGACGAGGAAAATCAGGATGATGTAGTATCGGTTGAAAAGATATTAGACATGACAAAAAATCTCGGAACACCGAAGGAAAAATTAAGAGTAATTAATATAAAAGATGCTAAGGTTCACGCCATGGCAAACGGTGTATTTAATAAAAACACAAGAACAGTCATTGAGAAAACTTGTAAATACGCTGAAGAAATATTAAATTTGGATTAATAAAAAAGGGCAGATTGAAGGTCAATAACAATCTTAAGCGTTTTTTTTAGAAATCAATCTACCCTAAACTAAGCATTGAGTGTATTTTGAACGTAACTTACTAATACTGAGATACTCAATCTTTTTTAGAACTATTTATAAAACTAACGACCACTAATTGCCGAATATTATCAAATAGTTCAAACTTCTTTTGCCTTAAAAGCATGGTACAATGTTACATCACCATTTTTTCTTGAAATATGATTACGATTAAGTTTTCGTATGATATTAATCATATCAAGTAGTGTAGTGCATAATTATCTGATATTCAATTAGTTAAAATTGATAAGTTTAAAAAAATTATTTTAAAAAATTATTTGTACTTCCTAAAAGTAAAAAAAATTGACTGAATTTAGAATTTGTGTAATTCTGAAAACCACAAATGATTCATAAAATTAAGTTACTTTGCTGAGTATGAATTCAACCAATCAGAGAGAGGGTCACATTACGCTTTTTGCGGCATCTTTACCCATAGCATTTTTAATTCTACTTTTAGCGTTGAATGTGTTTGTTTTTGGTGATGAGGCAATTAGTGGTAGTAACCAGTTTGTACTATTGATTGGTGGTGCCATTGCATCCATTGTTGGAATGTTTTATAAGATTCCCTTCAAATCCATGATTAATCAAGTGGGAGATAATCTTAAATCTGTTACAGGTGCCATCTTAATTTTATTGTTGGTAGGTTCTCTGTCTGCATCTTGGTTAATCTCAGGTATAGTACCAGCTATGATCTACTATGGTATTCAGTTAATTAATCCCACTTTCTTTTTGCCCTCAGCAGTAATTATTTCTGCAATTATTTCAATTGCAACAGGGAGCTCTTGGACTACCAGTGCTACGATTGGAGTAGCTTTAATTGCCATCGGAAAAGCTTTAGGAATCCCCGCTGGTATTGTTGCAGGTGCTGTAATAAGTGGTGCTTATTTTGGCGATAAACTTTCACCATTAAGTGATACAACCAACCTTGCAGCTGCTATGGCTGGGTCTAGTCTCTTTACTCATATACGTTACATGCTCTACACAACTATTCCAAGTATTAGCATTACATTAATTGTATTTATACTAATCAGTTTTAATATAGATTCAGGTGAGCTTTCCAGTTCTCAAAATTTACTTTCATCTATTCAAGAAAGTTTTTATATAACTCCATGGCTGTTTGTTGTTCCACTTGTAGTTATCGGTTTAATAATTAAAAAAGTTTCTCCAATTATCTCACTTTTTGTTGGAACAATCCTAGGACTTGGACTTGCATACTATTTTCAGACAATTATTTTTTCGGGTTCTTTTTTTGAGAATTATAGATACTATTTGAATGCAATTTCATCAGGGGTGTCTATCCAAACATCTAATCAGGCTCTTAATGATCTTTTTATCGCTGGCGGTATGGAAGGTATGTTAGGTACAATCTGGCTGATAATATGTGCTATGGTATTCGGAGGTATTATGGAATCTATCGGTGCTTTATCAAGGATTAGCAAAGCTTTGTTAGCTCTTGGAGATTCTATCTTCAGTCTTTTTGCTAGCACATTGGCAAGCTGTCTTGCGATTAACCTAACAGCAAGTGATCAATATCTTTCCATTGTCGTACCCGGAAAAATGTTTTCAAAAGCATTTGAGGAAAAAAATCTAGCCCCAGAGAACTTAAGCAGAACATTAGAGGATAGTGGTACAGTAACTTCTGTCTTAATCCCATGGAATACGTGTGGTGCATATCAAAGTGGAGTACTAGGTGTTGGTGTTGGTGAATATTTTATTTATGCAGTATTTAATTATGTTAGCCCTTTAATGACCTTGATTTTTGCTGCGTTCAAAATTAAAATTAAAGAACGGTTGAATAGCATTGCTACCTAATTAGTGCATCAATTTCTATCTGGTAATCATACCTTAAATCTTCATGCATTTTATTCAAGTTCTTTTCAACTAAACCCAACTGTCTTTCATACATATTAGTTAGTACCTGATTATATTTATAGGATGGATCCATTTCTTCAAGATTTCTACAAAAATGAATAAGTAAGGAGGCCTCAGTTTCAATATTTTTACTGTATTTAATAAATCGTTTCGTTGTCCTTAAGATTTTACGGACAGTCTTTTTGATATAGTAATAATTTTCTCTATTAATGATCTCAAATTGAAAATCAATGTATTCTTTAATTTTATTGATATACCCTTCTTCGTCATGAGACTCAAATAACAAATAGCTCAGAAGTTCTTTATTCTCAACTTTATATTTTCCTAATCTTAGAACTATTTCGATAAGTTCTTCTTTATTATTGAACTGAAGTTCTTTTTTGATTTGTGCAATCGAAGAGGCTTTCATTTGGCTTTGAAATTTGGGATAGACTCGAGGTATAATTTTTCAACTTTATCTCGAGCCCAAGGTGTTCTTCTTAAAAATTTCAAACTGCTTCCAATTGATGGATTACTACGAAAACAATTGATGTTAACTAATTCTCCAAGTTCTTCCCACCCGTAATATTTTACTAAGTACTCGATGACTTCTTTTAGTTTAATGCCATGAAGAGGATTATTGGGTTGAATTTGTTCTTGTTGTTCGTTTTTTTTCATGCAATTCGTTGCACAATAGTAATTCCTTTTTTACAAAAAAAAGGTTGTCACGCAATGTGACAACCTCTTAAGATCGTGTTTAAAATATACTTATACGAGTGTTACGTTTACCGCACTTGGTCCTTTTTGACCGTCTTCTACCTCGTATGATACTTGATCTCCTTCATTGATTCGAGTTGTAGTACCTGTTTTGTGTACAAATACATCTTTGCTTCCATCTTCTGGTGTGATAAAACCGTAGCCTTTCTCATCGTTGAAGAATTTTACTGTTCCTTTATTCATTGTAATTAATATTTAAGTCTTCGAAGGTAACCTATTATAGGTGTTATTGATTTTTTTATTTTTTTCTTTTTGAACCTCGTGTAATCGGTTTCTTGTATTTTTTAGCTTTTTTTAGCTTGATTTTTTGACCACCACCTAGGTTATATTGTTTTTTATTCTTGTCCTTCTTCTCATGAAAACTTGGGCCAGAAGGCTGTTTACTAATCTTATGATGAGTTTTTTCAATAATTCGGGGTTGCTCTTCAATAGTGAGTTTATTACTTATTTTGACTTCCTCTGGAAATAGAATATTATTAATTTTTCTATCCATTAAATTCTCGATAGCCATTTTGTTCTTCTCTTCTTCCTCGGTAAACAATAAAATTGAATTTCCAGATTTTTCTGCTCGACCAGTTCGACCTATCCTGTGAATGTAATTTTCTGGAAACTTAGGAGTGTCAAAGTTTATGACATGCGATATATCATTCAAGTCTAATCCACGGGCAATGACATCAGTTGCAATTAAAATTCGGGTGTGTCCATCGTTAAATCGTTCTATTGTGGCTAGTCGATTATTTTGACTTTTATTGCTATGAATGACTCCCAGTTCGTTCCAAAAAATAGGTTCTAATTCTTCGAATAATCGATCAGCGTTTTTCTTTGAATTAATAAATACAACAACTTTTTGGAAAGTCGATTTGTCCTTAAGTAGAAAATTAAGTAGGTTGACTTTGGTATAAAAGTTAGGAACGGAATAACAAAATTGTGATATGTTATCAAGTGGTGTTCCACTTACAGAAATGGTAATCGTCTGTGGGTTTACAAAGTTTTCTTCAATGAGTGCATGAACATCCTCAGTCATTGTTGCGGAGAACATAATGTTCTGTCGTTTTGAGGGGAGTAGTTCAAAGATGTTGTTAAGTTGAAATCTAAAGCCCAAGTCTAACATAATATCAACTTCATCAATCACAAGTTTCTTAATGTCTTGAGGCTGTAATGAACGATTTAGAATGAGGTCGTATAATCTTCCAGGTGTCCCAACAACAATATCTGTACCCTCTGATAGAAGAGCTTGTTGTGTTTTAATATTAACTCCTCCGAAGACTCCTGCAATACGGACCGTCATATATTTAGTGTACAGCTCAATTTGATCGACCACTTGAACGACTAATTCTCGTGTAGGGACTATGATCAATACCCTTGGTTTGTAATTTTTAGAATAATTTAATTCTTGAAGAATAGGTAGGGTATAAGCAAGCGTTTTTCCTGTTCCTGTTTGAGCAATCCCAACAACATTTTTACCCGATAGAATTTTGGGGTAGGCCTCTTTCTGAATGGGAGTGGGTTTTTCAAAATCAAGATCTGATATAGCATTCAGTAGTGTTTTTTTGATGGACAGTTCTTCGAATGAATTCATGCTTGACGAATGCAAAGGTAATGGAAGATCTTCATTCCTAATTTATGTTGGACGATTGGGACTTAGTTATTCCTTCCTTTTTTTCCAGTTGCTGGAGTTCTGCTTTGCAATCGCTGGAGTTCGGTGTTCATTAAATTCTAAATAAGAAAACAATGCAGCAGCCTCTAGCAGCGTTTGATCTTGTTTATTACGGCTTTCCGCAGTATAATAAGTTTTAATGAAATTGGTGTCAAAATCTCCTTCAATGAACTTGGGATGTTGCATTACAAATCGACCAAAGTCTAACGTGGTTGGAATTCCCTTGATTTCAAATTGATTTATGGCTTCAATCATTCGCTGAATTGCCTGATCTCTGTTCTCACCCCATACAATCAATTTGGCAAACATGTTGTCGTAGTATATGGGTATTTTATAGCCTGGATATACAAAGTCATCCAATCGAATATAGTCAGCTGTTGGAGGATTATATACTTCAATAGTTCCAATAGCTGGAAGAAAATCTTGTGTTGTTTCTTCTGCTGTTAATCTTAGTTCAATAGCATGCCCATTAGGTTTGATATCATCTTGGGTGAAAGCTAATTTTTCGTTTCGAGCTACTTTGATTTGTTGCTCTACTAGGTCTAAGCCTGTGATTAACTCGGTTACGGGGTGCTCCACCTGTAAGCGGGTATTCATTTCAAGAAAATAGAATTTATGATCTGCATCTAGAAGAAATTCTACTGTTCCAGCTCCACTATAATTACATGCTTTGGCTACGTTCACAGCAGCTTTTCCCATTTGTTCTCTGAGAGAGTCAGAAAGAATAGCACTTGGTGCTTCTTCAATGAGTTTTTGATGTCTTCTTTGGACGGAACATTCCCGTTCCATTAGATAGACCACATTACCATGATTGTCTGCTAGGAGTTGTATCTCAATATGTCGAGGTTTGGTGACAAATTTTTCGATAAAAACAGATCGATCTCCAAAAGCACTTTGAGCTTCACTTTGGGCAGTTTTCATCTGACCCTCTAAGTCGCTAGCTTTTTCAACGATTCGCATACCCTTTCCTCCGCCACCTGCACTAGCTTTGACTAAAACAGGATACCCGATTTTGTCGGCAACAGACTGAGCTTCTTTGAAGTCTTCTACTGCATGATTAATGCCTGGAACAAGAGGAACGCCATATTTTTCAACGGCTTGTTTACTCGCAATTTTGCTTCCCATGAGATCAATCGCTTCAGGACTTGGTCCAATAAATTGGATTCCTGCTTGATGAACATCCTTCACAAAATCTGCATTTTCTGATAAAAAACCATAGCCTGGGTGAATGCCATCAACACTCAATTCTTGACAAATAGAGATGATTTTGTCTCCCCTAAGATAGCTTTCAGATGAAGGTGCTGGGCCTATACATACTGTCTCATCAGCAAGTTGTACATGCATCGAATCACGGTCAGCTTCTGAATATACAGCAACTGTAGAGATGCCCATTTTCTGACAAGTTCTTATTACACGAACGGCAATCTCACCTCGATTAGCTATCAGTATTTTTTTCACGGTTTTTTAAGCATTGGCAAACTTATATATCGCTCTTCTTCATCACTTATCCTTCCAACACCGAATAGTCCTCCATCAGATTGTGCAACGGCTAAAGCAACACTTTTTAAGCTTTTATAAAGTTGTTTGTTAAAAGTAGAATCAAGTTTTCCTAAAATGGGATTAAGCTCGCTGATTTTTTCTTCTAAGTATTGGATTCGATCATTACCTCCTGCTGGAATTGCAGCAAGTGCTTGGTCGATTTCTTGTTCAATATTAGCGTCTAATTCTTTGTAAAGGTTTTTTAGATCGTTTTGAAGAGCATAGGATTTGATATGAATAATTTCTTTGGCTCTGTCAATCTCTTTTTCTTGTATGTCATAGTCTGCACATGCTACAAGGAGAGTTACCCAAATGGGCGAACGTTTAACACTAGTTTGTTCTTCTGATGATAACTTCTGTAATTGGTATAACATTAAATGTACTTTTGCTGCAGCAAATTTATGCAAACACAAATAACTAAGCAGATAAAACAACTTTTTCTAAAAGAGCTTCGAGTTGAATTTAAAAACAAGTATGCTTTTTGGTCTTTGCTTTTGATGCTAGTAATTTCTGTATTTATTATCTATACAATTCAGAAGCAGGCAAGTAATTTAGTTTGGCATAGTTTATTTTATGTGGTCCTTATTTTAGGTGTAGTTCAGAATATTACGCGGAGTTTTTTAGGAGAACAAAAAGGGACTTTGCTTTATTATCGATTTTTGGTCGATGCAAAAGCATTGATTATTTCTAAGATTTTGTATCAATACTTTATCAATTTAATTTTCTTGTTTGTTCTATTTGTCTTGATGAATTTTTGGTTACCACAAACCATCCCTCATTTGGGGCAATACTTTTTTACAGCCTTTTTATTTATGATGTGTTGCAGTACCGTGTTCACGTTTAATTCGGCACTCTCCTATGGAGCAAAAAATAGTAGTTTGGTAGCTTTGGTGTTAAGTATGCCCTTACTCATTCCGAGTTTGTTGGTCTGTTTGAAAGCTGCAAGTAAATCTTTAATTTTATTACCTCCTCCAAACTTTTACCAAGACTGGCTAGTTTTGGTTCTTTTATTAGTAATTCAGCTGGTTCTATCGATTACCCTGTTCAATTACATTTGGAAAGAGTGATATTAATAAGCTTTTGCAAATAACACTCGTTGGCTACTTGGATTACCAGTAAGAATACATGAACCTTCCTCCAATGGATTATCAAAAGGAATACATCGAATAGTAGCTTTGGTCATTTCTTTTATTTTATCTTCTGTTTCAGAAGTACCGTCCCAGTGGGCAGAAATAAATCCAGTTTTATTTTCTAATACATCTACAAATTCTTCCCAAGTATTTACTGGTGTGATATGGTTGTCTCTGTAATTAAGTGCATTAAGGTAGATTTCCTCTTGCATTGCTTCAAGAAGATGTTCAACTTTGGTATCAATGTCAGTCAATTCAAGGATTTGTTTTTCTTTAGTATCTCTTCGGGCTACTTCAACGGTACCATTTTCAATATCACGAGGTCCAATAGCTATTCGAACAGGAACTCCTTTTAGTTCCCATTCAGCAAATTTAAACCCTGGTTTATGTGTATCTCGATTATCAAATTTTACAGTAATTCCTTTTTTTCTTAGACGATTAATTACGGGCTGAATAGTTTCAGAGATTAACTCTAATTGTTCCAATCCGCGATAAATAGGAACAACTACGACTTGAATGGGAGCAATGCTTGGAGGAAGAACAAGACCTTCATCGTCACTATGAGTCATAATAAGAGCACCCATTAAGCGAGTACTAACGCCCCAGCTAGTTGCCCAAACATGATCTAATTTTCCTTCTTTACTGGTGTATTTTACATCAAAAGCTTTTGCGAAATTTTGACCAAGAAAATGAGAAGTTCCCATCTGAAGAGCTTTGCCATCTTGCATTAGTCCTTCAATACAAAGGGTATCATCGGCACCTGCAAATCGTTCACTTTCAGTTTTTGTTCCCATAATAGTGGGTATAGCAAGAACATTTTTGGCAAATTCTGCATACACTTCAATCATTTGATTGGTTTCTTCAATGGCTTCTTTTTTAGTAGCATGTGCAGTATGACCTTCTTGCCACAAAAATTCTGCAGTTCTTAGAAAAAGTCTAGTTCTCATTTCCCATCGAACAACGTTAGCCCATTGGTTTACCAAAATGGGAAGGTCTCGATAACTTTGAATCCATCCCTTATAAGTGTTCCATATGATTGCTTCACTTGTTGGTCTGACGACTAGTTCTTCTTCTAGCTTTGCATGAGGGTCTACTCGAAGTTTGCCCGAATTTTCAGGATCATTTTCTAGACGATAATGTGTAACTACAGCACATTCTTTCGCAAATCCTTCTGCATTTTTTTCTTCAGCTTCAAATAAGCTTTTAGGAACAAACAGCGGGAAATAAGCATTTTGATGACCAGTTTCTTTGAATCTACGATCCAATTCAGCCTGCATTTTTTCCCAAATAGCATATCCATAGGGTTTGATAACCATACACCCTCGCACGCTACTATGCTGAGCAAGGTCTGCGTTTTCTACGAGATTATTGTACCACTTGGAGTAGTCTTGAGCTCTTGTAATTTTCTCAAATGCCATGATTGTTCAATTGAATTGTAATATATTCTGCAAATCTAATCGGATATTATCAAAATTATTTCTCGATTAGTGTTCAACTTTTAGAGTATTCTAATCTAGTTTAAATTTGTGCTATGAGTAACGATAAACCAATTGATCCAAACTTGTTGAAGCGGATGATGATGGGTGAATTTTCTAGTTATTCACCCCCGAATAAAAATGAAAAATCTAATCAAGGTAGAAGAAATTTAGAGTTAGACTTACATTTTGATAAATTACATCCATCAAAATCAGGGTTATCTTCTTTTGAAAAATTGAACCTCCAACTCGAAGCGGTTGATGAATTTATTCAATCTGCTAAAAGAAAAAGTGTACGATCAGCTTATATAATTGTGGGGAAAGGAGAAGGGGTATTGAAAAAGAAGGTATCTGATTACTTAAAAGGTTCAAAAATTCAACACAACACAGTGTCTGACCCTCCTTACTTTGGTAATGCTTTAAAGTTAAAGTTTTAATAGCTAACCCAAATCTTCATAATTTGTCATAATACCATCATGCCAAATGTCTTCTATCTCATAAAACTCTCTTATGTCTTTTTGAAACACATGCACTACAACATCAAGATAATCGAGTAAGACCCAACGATTTTCTGCTTGACCCTCTCGACTATGAGGTTTTTCTTGCATAGCTTTGAGTGTTTCATCCTCGATACTGTCTGCAATAGCTTTCACTTGACGGTCACTATCACCATGGCATATAATGAAGAAGTCAGCTGCAGCTTCGTTAATCTTTGTAAGGTCAATTTTTATGATATTTTTTGCCTTCTTTTCTTGCATTCCTTTGACTACTACTTCTGCAAGTACATCGGCGATAGAACTCTTTTTTGCCATTTATTGAAATAACTTTGCTGCGAAAGTAGTTTAATACTTGAAAAAGCAGTTTCTTGAATAGTTATAACATTGAATTTTTGAATGAGGTAGATTCTACAAGTTTTTATCTTAAAAAATGTATCCAAGAAAGAGGTCTATTGGCCCCATACTGTGTGTATGCTGGCAGCCAGACTGCGGGCCGTGGTCAACGATCACGTGTGTGGGATAGTCGACCTTTTGAAAATATCTTAGCAAGTTTTTTGGTAGATAATTTTGGACATCTATCAAACTTGCCTCAGTTGAATAATGCCGCTTCGCTTGCTATTGTAGACACCCTCACAGAATTCAAGGTAAATGATATAAAAATAAAATGGCCCAATGATATATATATTGGTTCAAAAAAGATTGCGGGAATTCTTATTGAAAATATAGTTTCTCATCAAGAAGTCAAAAAAGCAGTTGTCGGTATTGGAGTCAATGTAAATCAAAAGCATTTTGATAAATTTGAAGCTACTTCTGTTATTAATGAGTTAGGATACAGTGTAAGTGTTATTGAATTTTTACAAGTGCTTTATAGTCATTTTTATTCCTACATTACAAAGGATAAACTGTTATTAAATCAGTCTGTTAATGAAAATTTGTACAAAAAAGGGGAGATGGTCACTTTTAAGGAAAATGAAAAAAAACAATCTTACATCGTAAACCATATTTGTTTGAACGGGAATTTGCAGGTTTCTGCTATGGGCGAGCATTTTGAATTGGAACATCATAAAGTCAAATGGGTAAAATAAATCTTTGTATTGATATTGGGAATACATCTACCAAAGCAGGAGTGTTCAAACAGGGGGAGATGATTGATTACATTAAGCCTTTTACGTACAAGCATTTTGAAGAATTATTTCGAGAAGGGGTAGATGTTTTAGTTTCAAAAACGGGGGAAAATCCAAAACTTGAGGGATTATTATCCGATGAACATTATCTAAGTTATCAAGCACCTATTCCAATTCAATTGAACTATAACACACCAGAGACACTCGGTGCTGATAGAATTGCTGCTGCTGTTGGAGCACATTTTTTTAAACCAGATTCAACATGTTTAATTATAGATATAGGAACATGCCTTACAATGGATTTGTTGCACAAAAGTGAGTTTTTAGGAGGTATGATTTCTCCTGGCATGAATATTAGATTCAAAGCAATGAATCAATTTACCGCTGGACTTCCGTTGGTTGAAATAGATGATTCAAAGAAATTTCCTGGCAAGTCAACGGTTGAGTCAATTCAAATTGGCGTAAGTCAGTCTATTCGTCATGAGATTTTAGGATATATTCAGGAACAAAATGAGTTGTATAATTCATTGAAAATTGTTTTTTGTGGTGAAAACATTTTCCATTTTGATAAAGTCATCAAAAATGAGATATTCGCACGCCCAAATTTAGTCCTTGAAGGTCTCAATCAAATCATACACCACCATGCATAAGTTATTCAGAAGTTGCATTTTGATATTTATGCTATTTCCGTTTACGGCATTTGCTCAACTAAGTACAAGTTCGCCATATAGCATATTTGGTCTTGGTGAGTTGACACCTGGAGGATTTACGCAACATCGTGGAGTTGGGGGAGCCTCAGTTTCACTTAGAGATCAAAACAATTTTTCATTTTCAAACCCGGCTAGTTATTCTAAAATTAGGTTTACGGTTTATAATGTAGGTGCTGGCGTGAATTTTGGAAAAATTTCCGATCAAACAGCAGAAGCTGAGACTAATTCAGGTAATTTCAATCATTTTGCAATGGCTTTTCCATTGAATACTGAAAAGTCTATGGCTTTTAGCTTTGGTGTAAACCAATACAGTGATGTTGGTTATGAAATTAAGAATAATGTAAATCTTGACACTCCGTCTTATTTTAATTTGTATAAAGGTTCTGGAGGCATTAATCGCCTATATGTAGGGTATGGTGTTGAGTTGATAAAGAATTTAAGCTTCGGAGGTAACTTGAATATGAACTTTGGAAATATTCAGTCTAGAAAGTATCGAGTTTATCCAAATACTGATAAGGTTTATAGCTTTAGTGATGAGACATTTTTTGCTTACAGGGGCTTAGATTTTGATTTGGGTGTCCAGTATTCTATTCAAAGTAAGAAAGAAAATGAGATTAATCATACCCTGGGTGCAGTTTTTCGGGGTGGTTCAAATCTGTATGGTGATGGGTATCGTTATGCTGAAACATTTTATGGACAAAGTTTTATGGTTGGGAATACGTTTCCGATTGACACCTTAATATTTGAGGACAACAAAAAAGACACAGTTAGTAAACCTCTTGGAATAGCTTTAGGGTATACGCTAAACAAGGGAGACAAATGGGCACTATCCCTTGAAGCTGAACAAATTTTGTTTTCTTCTGTTGAAAACAAGGTTAGTTCTGGAGAATTTAAAGACAATATGAGATATTCAGCTGGATTTTCGATAATTCCTTCACCAAATTATGGCGAGAGAGGTTCTTTTTTCAAGCACGTAAGGTACAGTATTGGGACAAGATATGAGGACTTGTACTATAATTTTGGTAGTCAAACTTTTCGTGAGTTTGGCATAAGTTTTGGTCTAGGATTACCTGTAATAAAGTCTGTTAGATTAGAAGATGAGAAAGTGCCTGTTGTAAGTAGGGTTAATATTTCAGCAGAGTATATTAAAAGAGGTTCTAGCTCAAATGACTTTATACAAGAAGATTATTTCAAAATAGGATTAGGTTTAAATTTAAACGATAAATGGTTTACAAAAAGAAAATATCGATAAGAATGAATTTTTTAAACAAGTGTATTTTAATTGTTGTTAGTATGTTGCTAACTAAAGGGCTATATGCTCAAACAGCAGAAACGATTGTTTCAGAGACAAACACCTCGACAAACCCTTGTGATAATAAATGGGGGAATGATAGTGCAGAGACTGCACGGAAGTTATCCTTGTTTAATCAGTATTATCAAGAGAAAAAATATGTTGAGGCTTTTCCTTACTGGATGTACTTGTTTCAGAATGCTCCATGCATTCAGAAGAGAATTACTTATTCAGGACCTTACATTATTAAAAAGGCGTTGAGAGATACTTCTTACAAATCAAGGTTCAGTGGATTGGTTGATACACTTTTGCTATGTCATCAGAGAAGAATCGAATTTTTTGGTGACGAGGGATATGTGAAGGGTAAATGGGCTGATGATATGTCCAAATTGCAACCTAAGAATAGAGATTTAGCTTTATCTTTATTTGAAGAATCTATTCGAATTCAGGGAAACAAAACAAGATACGATGTGCCTTCTGATTACATTTATGCTGGAGTAAAACAGTACAAAAAGAAAAAAATGTCTTTGGATAGTCTTTTCTTAATACTCGATCTAGTTACCCCAATTATAGATGCTAACATTGTTAAATATACAGCGTCAGGTTTGTCAGTAAAAGACTCAATTAAGGGCATTAAATGGGTGAAGACTCAAAATGCAATTATTGGTATGCTTAAGCCATATCTTGATTGTGATAAGTTAACAGAACTAAAGCAACCTTATTTTGAAGAAAATAAAGTAAATTCAAGTTGGTTAGCTTCCACTGTTAAGTTATTAGATAGAGGTGGATGTGAAGGTCAACCATTTTACTTCCAATGTGCTGAAGCTCTTTTTGAACTAGAGCCTAACATGAATGCTGCACTTTCATTGGCTAAAGCGTTCGGTAAAAAAGGAGATGATGTTAAATCTATTGAGTACTACGAAAAAGCTGCAGAGTTATCGTCTACAAACGAAGAGAAGTTTAATATTTGGATAAAGTTAGCCAAAACTGCTAAAAACGGAGGTAAGTATTCTTCTACGCGTGAATATGCTAGAAAAGCTCTTGCTATAAATAACAATAGCGGAGAGGCATATATCCTTATTGGAGACGCATATGCTGCAAGTGCTAGCAGTTGTGGAAGTGGAGACTTAGGAAGAGGGGGTGTATATTTAGTTGCTGTAGACAAGTATATCAAGGCTAGAAGTGTTGATTCTTCGATTGCTGAAACGGCTAATGCTAAAATTTCAAAATACTCTGCATATTTCCCTGGCAAAGAAGATGCGTTTTTTAAAAATATTAATAACGGAGACACATACACTGTTGGGTGTTGGATTGGTGAATCAACTATAGTGAGGACTATTGGTGGATAGATTCCTAATGATATTATTAAACATTAAATACAAAGCGATAGCTATAATAGTTATCGCTTTTTTCTTTTCTTGCAAACCAAATCACTCGATTGACGAATTGTCCCAACTCAATGAAGATTTAGATAGTATGAGTGTTGAAGTTGCTGAAAATGTCTATATTACTTATACAGATTCTGCAATTTTGCGAGCAACTATAAAAGCTCCTGTTCTTAAAAGATTTCCCGATAAAAAAAATCCTCGTATGGAAATGCCAAATGGAGTTTTTGCTATTTTTTTTGATGGTATGGGAGATACAACAAGTACTTTAAATTCTAAGTACGCAATGCATTATGAAAAGGACGATAAAATAGAAATAAGGGATAGTGTGAGGGTACTCAATCGAAATGATGAGGAGATTAAAACTGATGAATTAATCTGGGATAAGAAACTTAGACGAATAACGTCACAAAAACCTGTTCGTGTGAGGATTAGAGACGAGAAAATTATTATGGCCGAGGGCTTTGAGAGTGATGAAAGTTTTCTGAATTATAAATTTTCGCGTGTTACTGGCATGGTATACTTAGACGAAGATGAAGCAACACTCGAGTAAGCGTATATTTGAATCATGAAAAGATTACCTCGTATATTACAAATCATTTGGATGATAGTTGGGGCGGTGTGCTTCTTTGAAGCCTATAACAGTTATACATCTGCCAATACAGATATGAATACGGTATATCTTTTTTCAGGCTTGTCTCTGTTTGCCTTTTTTAGATATTTTATGTTGAGACGCAAGCAGTTCATGCAGAAAAAAAAGGATGGGAAATTTGATTAGTAACCACTTTTTTAAGGGTGGTTTATACTTTTAGTAATAAAGTCTTATTTATTTTAAAAAATTAACTTTGTAATTAGATTCAGCGTGAGAAAATACTGGTGGAAAATATTGTCAATTTTATGTGTTGCTTATGCCATAATTGGTGGCTTTTTAATGCAAGCTCCTGACGATATTGGTATTCTTGCAAAGACTATTCGAAATTTATACTACCATGTACCTATGTGGTTCACCATGATTATACTTTTGACAACGTCTTATGTGTATGGTATCAAGTATTTGTCCAAAGGCGATATTCGATATGATAGCCTATCTGGAAGTTTTATTAAAGTAAGCATGGTCTTTGGTTTAATGGGCTTAATTACAGGTTCGTTTTGGGCAAGGTTTACTTGGGGAACTTGGTGGGTAGAAGATGCCAAATTGAATGGAGCAGCCATTGGGATGCTAATTTATTTAGCCTATTATATCTTAAGAAACAGCCTTGATGACGAAATTCAAAGAGCCAAAATATCAGCAGTATACAATTTGTTTGCTTTTCCGATTTATATTGTTTTGATAATTATTTATCCTAGAATGGCAGAAACAAGTTTGCACCCAGCAAGTGGAGATACGGTCGGATTCAGTTCATTGGATTTAGATAATAATTTGCGTAAGGTTTTTTATCTAGCAAGTTTAGGTTGGATATTGTTAGGTGTTTGGATAGCAACCTTGAGATATAGACTTACTGAAATTAAAAGGAAATATGAGGAAATATAGTTGGACATTAATGTTATTTAGTTTATCTGCATTGGCACAGGATTCAATGACTTTGGACGATTTTTTTTATCAAAATCAAAAGATTTATGTGGTTGTTGCTGTTCTTCTTATCATTTTTTTACTTTTGATCATTTACCTAATCCGATTGGATCGAAAGATTACCCAGATAGAAAAGAATCAAAATGAAACCTAAAGTTATAGTACTTCTCATCATGCTAGCAGTTGCAATTGCTGCAATCATGACTACTTATTCAGGAGCAGAAAAGAGTTCTACATTTGCCGAAGCTGACGCTAATCCAAATGAGACTTTTCATATTACAGGTTTTTTGGTTAAAGAAAAACCTATGGAATATAATCCACAGATTGATCCTAATTATTTTAGCTTTTATCTAAAAGATAAAAATGGAAACATTCGGAAGGTAGTTTCAACAAATCCCAAGCAACAAGACTTTGAACGTGCAGAAACAGTCAATATGTATGGTCGCTCAGACGGTGAAGTCTTTCGAGCATCTAAGGTCATGCCTAAATGTCCTTCTAAATATAAGGATGAACAAAACAATAACTCTGCCCAATCGTCTTAATAGAGTATGCAGCCCATAACATTTATTGGAGAAAATTTATTTCTTGGTAACATTGGACATTTCTTTGTTGTAATAGCCTTTGTATGTGCATTGCTAAGTGCTATTTTTTACACTAAATCTTCAAACAATAAGAGCTTAGGAAGGACCTTTTTTATTACTCACGTACTAGCTGTTTTAGGAGTATTTGTTACATTATTTGTTATTATACAGGGGCATTATTATGAATATGCTTATGCCTATGAACATAGCAGTAACTCACTGCCATTACGCTATATGGTTTCTTGTTTTTGGGAGGGTCAAGAAGGAAGTTTTTTACTTTGGATGGTGTGGAATGCAATCCTAGGACTGGTACTCATTCTTACAGCTAAAAGATGGGAGCGGGGTGTAGTAGCCATCATGGCTTTATCACAGGTGGTACTTACTTCAATGATATTAGGCGTAGATGTTTTTGGGGTTTACAAGCTTGGTAGTAGTCCTTTTGAATTATTGAGAGATAAGATGCAGGCACCAATTTTTTCAATGCCAAATTATCTAGAAAATGTAGTTGATGGTACAGGTTTAAATCCGCTATTACAAAACTATTGGATGGTTATTCATCCGCCGACACTTTTTTTAGGTTTTGCATTGACCATAATACCGTTTGCTTTTGCTGTGACATCGTTGTTTGAAAAGGAGTATAGGGCTTGGATAAAACCAGCGTTACCCTGGGCTTTAGCTGGAGGAATGATACTAGGGGCAGGAATTATCATGGGTGGATTCTGGGCTTATGAGTCGTTAAGTTTTGGAGGTTATTGGGCATGGGATCCTGTAGAAAACGCATCTTTGGTGCCATGGCTTTTATTGATTTCTGGAATTCATTTGATGCTAATCAAAAAGGTCACAAATAGTTCTACTATAGCCTCATATACACTAATTATTTCAACCTATATCATGGTGCTCTATGCGACTTTCCTCACAAGAAGTGGGGTGCTTGGTGAGACATCTGTCCATTCATTTACGGACCTTGGTTTGGCTGGTCAATTAATGCAGTTTGTAGTATTGTTTATTTGGTTGCCAATAATAGCTGTCACGGATAGTGCTGCTAAAAGATGGTATATTATTATACCTGTTAGTTTGTTGGTTTTAGTCTTACCATTTTATACAAAAATTAGCTTTTACCCTCTACTTATTTTATCTATACTAGGACTTGCATGGTTTGTTTTAAACCTCAATAAAAATATAAATAATCATGCCAGTGATGATAATATTTTAGGTAGAGAGTTTTGGATGTTTATTGGATCATTAATGTTGGTACTGTCTGCGGTACAGGTCTTAGTGGGTACTTCAAAGCCTGTTTTCAATAAGATTTTTGGAACAAGTATGGTCCCTCCAGAAGATGTTATAGGTTATTATAACATGTATCAAATGCCAATAGCTATTGTTATAGCAGTTCTGATGGCCATATCTCAGTTTTTTAGATATAAAAATACGTCTAACACTCGAAAGCTATTCGTAGAAATTTTAATTACTCTATTACTAGCTGTAGTTTTAACTTTTGGAGGAATATTTCTTTTTGAAATAGCTAATCCCATGTTTGTGATACTCATGTTTGCGGGTTTTTATGCCTTAGTTGGAAATATAACTTACATCATTTTATATATACGATCTGTAAAACTTTCAGGCTCATCTATAGCACATATTGGATTTGGTTTAATGTTACTAGGAGTGCTAGTTTCTAGTGCAAAGAAACAGGTGATTACAGCAGACTTTAGTGGACAAATGGGCAATTTTGATGAGAAAGCACGACGCGAGAATATGTTGTTAATCAAAAATGAGCCCACACGTTTAGGGGACTATATGGTGACTTATCAAGGAGATAGTGTGAGTGGAGATGATATTTATTTTAAGGTAAATTACGAATCCATTGATGGAGAGGAATCTTTTACGTTGCTCCCCAATACTCAGATTAACGAAGACATGGGAGGAATTCTTCCTAATCCTGATACCAGGCATTATTTGACTTATGACGTATACACACATATAACATCCTTGCCAAAACCAGCCTCTGATAGTATTGATTGGAAAAATGTAAAAGAGTATCCAATTGAAAAGGGTGATAGTATTCAGACAACTAATGGAACAGTTATATTTACAGGGGTAGAACAAAGCGATGGGAAGTCTATTGGGCTTAAGAATACGACATTAGCTAAGGCTATGTTAACGATAAAACAGGGGAATAATCAGCTTACTGCAGCACCAATTTTTGGAATAAATTCCAATACATATTTTAGTATTCGAGAGGAAGTTGCAGAGGCAGGATTACGATTTGGTTTTGAGATCAGACCAACCGAAAATGATAAGCCCATGGCTGTCCTTGAAATTGCAGAAACTACTCCTCAACCTAAGTTTATAGTTATGAAAGGGATTGTTTTTCCATATATTAATTTACTTTGGTTAGGGACAATCATGATGGTTGTTGGTTTTGGAATAGCAACATGGAATAGATTAGAGTTAAAGCGTGGGAGATAAAATTACATTCATAGGTAGTGGAAACGTGGCCACCAATCTTGCCCAAGCATTCGATCGAGCGGGGCATCAAATTTTGCAAGTTATAAGTTCCAATTCTGATCGATCTCAAAAATTAGCAAAACGTTTCGGTGCATATTATGGGAATTCAGTTGCTTCTGTTGATTTCAATGCAGATTATGTGATATTGTGTGTGAATGATGAGTCCTATTTTAATGTCTTAGAGGAGCTTCCGAAAGGATTAAAATCCGTTGTTTGTCATACATCAGGTCCTGTTTCTATGGAAGTGATCAAGAGTTATGCTCTTAACTATGGTGTTTTTTACCCGTTACAAAGCCTTAGAAAGGAAAAATGTATTGATTTTTTAGAAGTGCCTATTTTTATTGAAGGCAACTCAGTTGATGTAACTGAAGACCTCATGAAATTAGCAGATACAATTTCTAATCAAACTAAAAAAGTTAGTTCATTAGAACGAGAGAAATATCATTTAGCTGCAGTTTTTGCAAATAATTTTACGAATCTCATGTACACTCTCGCTCACAGATATTTAGAAGATGAGGCATTGGATTTTAAAAATTTAATTCCTATAATCAATGAAACAGCGAGTAGATTAAGTGAACGTGATCCCGCAAGCTGGCAGACAGGCCCAGCAAAGCGTGGCGATTCTATTATTATGCAAAAGCACATTGACATGTTAGAAGATCAAGAGTTGAAGGAAATTTATAAACAATTAAGCGACTACATCCGATCTAACTAAAATTTTCAGCTATTTTTAACAAATCATGAATAATCAAGAGTTTGTTAATAATCAATATAGCCAATACAGGCAGGATATTTTTGCTGTTTGTGAGGATTTTAGACAACGATTGGAAAAACTTAATCGTCTTAAAGATAAAATTTTAAAGGATGATGAATCGATTCATTAAATCAAATAATATAAGGTCTATAGTTTTATTTTTTTGGCTATTGGGTTGCCTCGATATATTAAATGCTCAAGTAATAGATATAAATCCTAATGTGCAGTGGAAATATGTAAGATCGCAGCAGTTAGAATTAAAAAATAAAAGTACCTATCAGTACGAATTCCCAGCTGAAAAGGGGTATGATTACATCTTTAGCGTTACTATTAATGAGTCGGGTATCGAAACTTATGTTAAGGTATTTGACATTCAAATGAAGCCAATTGCTGGAGAAGGAATTCAAAGTAAAACGAATCAGCTTCAGTTTAGAGTGCCTGCTAATGGGACATATATCGTTACATTAGCTTATAAAGGACCCGATTACAACGAGTCTACGCCTATTGATTTTACTTTGATAAGGCGACCAATTGTTGAATGAGAATTATTTTAACCAGTGGTCAAAGGTATCACCTCTTAGGCCGAGTCTTAAAGTTTCTAGTGGTATAATTTCATGTGGAGCTATGTTACCAAGGTTGACATTATGACCATAAAGCGTTAAAAACCACACTTGCTGTACTTTTTGTGGAGCTTCCCAAAGAATTGTGTCCAAAGGGATATGTTGTAAGATTTCTTCAATCAGACCAGATCGTATTTCTCCTGAATTTCTAAATATCCCAACGGTACCACTTTCACGAGCTTCAGCGATAACTTTCCAAGCACCTGCAGCAATTTCAGCTTTCATCATAGCAATCCATTTGTAAGGAGGGATTATTTTTTCTGCATCTTTACTACCCACCTCACTCAAGACCGTAAAATCTTTGGCGAGAGAATTGATATATTCACATTTTTGATCCTCGCTAATTTCCATGCTTCCGTCAGATACTTCAGCGTGGGTAATTTTGTATTTATCAAGTAGCTTTTTATAATCATCAAACTGATTTCGAATAACGTAGGCTTCAAATAAAGTTCCACCGAAATAAACAGGAATTTTTGCTTCTTGGTATATTTCTAATTTTCTAGTGAGTGACGGTGTTACTGTACTTGTTCCAAACCCAAGTTTGATGATGTCAGTTTTATCTGCAGCTACTTCTAAAAAATCTTCAGCTTGCCTGCAGCTGAGGCCTTTGTCCATTACCATTGTAAGTCCACTGTTCCTTGGTTTGGCTGGACGCTCAGGAATATTTTTGAGATTGAAGTCTGGGTTAATCATAAGGTTAGTTGATGTATATATCGATTATGTTAGTTATGTTTTGATTGTTTTCTAAAAATGGAGCGAATTCATAAAGTAAAATGTATTCACTTGGATTTAATTTTAAAGCTGCATGCAAGAAATTATAACCTTTTTCAAACTCTCCAAGTGTAAAAGAATAAGAAGCAATTCGGTAATATATTCTTGAATCTTCATCGTGGTGTTCAATATTCTCCAGAAGAAGTTTTGCAGCATCTTCTAAATCACCTAATTCAAATTTAGCATGAGCATAGTCCAACAATATTTCTATTGTCTCTTGGTCAATTTGCTGGGCTAAATTATAGTAGTGATAGCATTTTTCTTTGTTCTCTTGGATTAAGAAGATTTCAGCAAGCTCGATATGATACATTACTTCATATCGATCTATATCAATAGCTTTAAGTAAATTTCTTTCGGCATCTTTCCACTGATTATTTCGCTTGAATATACATGCTATGCCAAAATAAGCATCCGATAAATTTGGGTTTATTTTCAGAGACTTCTGATAGTGATATTTAGCAGCGTTATCATCTTTCAGATTTTCGAAGCATTCCGCAATATTGCATAGTACCTCGGCATCTGTTTCATCATTATCTAATGATAATTTCAAAGATTCAATAGCTTTTGGATAATCTCCAAGTTCCATTAGGCAATTTCCTTTCCCTAAATGTCCCATGGTGTTTTGGTCATCTATAGCAATACAATATTCATAAGCATCAATGGCTTCCGCATTTTGATCTTGTCTTTGATGAATTAGACCCATAAAATACCATGCACTATAGTTGTATGGATCTTCATCAATAACCTTTTGAAGGTATGTCTTAGCAAGTGAGTATTGATTGATATCTATGAACAACTTAATGAGTTCTTGAATGCTTAATTCGTCTTTGAGGAAGTCCATTGAAATAGCATTCAGATAAGACATTGCCTTTTTTTCTTTACCCAACACAAGGTTTATTCGAATGAGTCGAATAAGAATTTCTTCATCGTTGGTGTCAATGCTATGTGCTAAAAGATACATTTCTAATGCACGTTTGTATTGTAAGCTAAGGGTATAACAGTCGCCAAGAAGCTTTAATATTTCGACATTTTGAGGTTCAATTTGTCGATATTTTTCGAGCAGTTTTACGGCTCCGTTGATATTTCGTTGAGCAATGTATAGCTCGGATTTTTTTATTTGATAGTAGCTTTCAAAGGGGTATAGTTGTTCTCCAAAAGCAATGGCACGTGTGGCGTTTTTTAGTTGATCAAAGTCTAAGTAGTAGTCAATTAGACGACTTAATTCATCGTTGTCATAGAAAAAATTCTCGCCACTTTTGAGCATTTGCTCAAAATTTTTGGCTTTTTCCTCCATGCCTTCTTCAAAATACTCGCTGTGATTCATTTTAATTTTTTGGCTCTTTCCAAAGATAGATAAACTCCCTTAGATATCTTGGGTCAAAGGTCGGTATTATGAATTGTTTTGCCAACATAATAATCACACAAAAAACGGCTCGCATTGATTTGCGAGCCGTCTAATGTTTAACAATAAATTACACGTTTTAGGTCTATTGGTCTTTTATGTTTCTTCGAAATATTCTTCTGCGTCTACGTCTTTTTCGTTTTCTAGGTTTTCGGTGTTCAATTTCTTGAGGTGTTATGGTTTTTATAAGCATAGTCAAATCCGTATTGATAGCTGTTATGGCATTTTCTGTACTAAATGTGTGTATAGAAGACTGTACATTGCTGATTTCATTTGCATTTACTGGTTGGATAAACATGGAGCATCCAATCAATGCAGCCGTAAGCATACCATGGTTAAATGCCTTTGGTCGATTTTCTGTTTTTATCAATAAGTTTTTCATATTCAAATTATTGCAAAAGCTATTCCAAGGGCATCTATTTTAATTTTCCTTCATCTGCAAAAGAGAAATAACCGGTGTTAGAAACGATGATGTGATCCAAAATTTGGATGTCTAGGGTTTGGCTTGCTTGTATTAATTTTTGGGTTAGTTTTATATCAGCTTGACTTGGATTGAGATTGCCACTGGGGTGATTGTGACATAACACAAGGCTGGATGTGTTGTGCTCCAGAGCAGCTTTAAAAACTCGTTTAGGATCGACTACGGTATGTGATATTCCCCCATCACTTACTTGGTATGGTTTGATGATTGAATGATTCTTGCTTAGTAGAAGCACCCAAAACTCTTCATAGTTTTTATCTTGAAGCAGGGGTTGAAAAAAATGATAGGCATCCCTGCTACTTTTTATGATGTCGGATAATTGTGTAGCCTTCTTTCTTCGTCCGCCCAGTTCTATTGCAGCAATTAGGCTGATGGCTTTAGCTGGACCAACGCCATTTATTTTGCAAAAGTCTGCAACACTCATTTTGGATAATTTATTCAAATCGTTATCCGCGAGTTGAAGAATTTCTCGAGCAAGGTCAAGTGCCGATTTATTTTTAGTTCCGTTAGAAAGTAGAATGGCTATCAATTCTGCATTGCTAAGCGATGTTCTACCTTGGTGGGCAAGTTTTTCTCGGGGTTTGTCATCATCAGCCCAATTTTTTATAGAGATATAGTCTGTCAAATTTTTAGTCAATAAAAAAGCCTTCTGATATCAGAAGGCTTCAAAAGTATGGTTTTCTAAGAGAATATTATCCCAAAGATTTCACGTGTTTAGCCAGCTTACTTTTAAGGTTAGCAGCCTTGTTTTTGTGAATAATGTTCTTTTTAACGAGTTTGTCTAACTTAGAGAAAGTTTCTCGCATGATTTTATCAGCTTCTGTTTTATCTTCAGACAGACGAACTTTTTTAATCCAAGTTCTTGCTGTTTTGTGCTGGTACTTATTCCTTGCAGTTTTAGCTTCGTTGCTTCGGATTCTTTTTAATGTACTTTTATGATTTGCCATTTTATTCTTAAAAAAGGTCTGCAAAAGTAATATTAATATTGATTTTATGCACTTCTAAGGTGCATTTTTTAGCAGAATAGAAAATTAGCCTAATTCGTCTAGCGTGCAGTCCCATTCATAGTCTTTCGTTTTGGGGATGATGTCTAGCGTTTTTTCGCTTAGAACAACGGTACAATTGCTTGGTATCGTGCCTTTTATAAAACAACCTGCTCCAATGGTCACGTTATCGCCAATAGATGTCCCAGCTACGATACTAACATTGGCACCTATCCATACATTGTTTCCAATTTTGATTCCTTTGGTGTGGCTTTTTTTTCGGTGGTCGTACTTGTAATGGTTGGAGGTCGTCAAAATCGAGTTTTGTCCAATGTTTACATTATTGCCAAGGGTTAAACCTCCGCCAGCATTGATGTATATGCCAGGGTTATCACCTGGATCAGAACAAATTCCTTTTTGGATCGATTCCCAACCTACGACCTTACTTCTGAAATCAACAGGCCAAGGAATGCTTCCGTTGATTCTGAAAATTTTTTGAGTGATGAAATATTGACTTAATACTTGATAGTTTTTCATATACCCATGACGAGGACGCTTGTACTGTGGCCACAACCATTTAACAAGAATTCGAAGGATGTTGTCATCCAGTTGGTTAATGATATATTTTACTATTCTTTTCATCATTATGAGAGCATAAAACCCTTAAGATAGAAGCCTAAGTATGCCAAAACTCCAGTAATTAGTATTGCAAATATGGTTTTTGCAATCAAGTTTTTCCCAAATAGGACAAAGAAATAATTAAGTATAGCTAATCGAAGTACGATACCAACAGCAGAAAACCAGATGAGAGCTGTTCGAGTATTACCACCTTCGGTGTACCCTAGATATAATGCTCCAAAGGTGCAAGTCAGAAAAATAAGGTTGTATCCAAGTTGGAATTTTAACTTTTGATACGTTTCAAAAGCACTACTAAAAGAACTGGTTAAAAACATAGTGAAATAGAAGAGTATCATGATTTGAATGAATACACCTGTCTCTTTCCATTGACTGCCAAGAATAAGAGTAGCAATTTGATCTCCCCAAACTAGCATGATAATTACAGGTACAATGCCTATGAAAAATAAAGTATTCACAAGTTGGTGTGCCATTTTACTTGCGTTTTCTTTTTGACTTCGAATACGAGCAATTCGTTCAAAGAATACCTGTCCTACGGCCAATGATAACATGCTCATTGGTAGATAGGTCAGCTTGTAAGCATTTCCAAAGTATCCTGTGGCTTGCTGTCCGTCAAATGCGGAGATTACAAAAACAGGCATGCTGGTTGCTAAAATATTGAGAATAGCTGCCGGAGAACTAAATACAGCAAACGATCGGTATGCTTTTGATATAGCTAATAAATTTTGTTTGGTAGTTTGAAATAATTGAATGGGCAGCTTGTAAAGCATGTGTGATAGTGCTACTACTTGTGCTATCACTTGACCGAAAAACAATCCATTACCCGCAACCAATGTAAAAGGGTGTAATAATTTGTATCCTGTACCAGATGAAGAAAACAAAATGCGGTTGGCAGAAATTTTCTTGAATTTTTTTACTCGGTTTTGCCATAGTATGATTGATTCCGTACTGCTTGTAATCCAGACTATAAGGGGCAATCCAAATAGTAGATTGGGGTCGTTAAGTTTGAAAAAAACGCCAATGTTAGTTTTAAATAATAGGATAATACAGAAGATTAAAACACCCATCCCAAAATTTAAAAATAGACTTAATCGCAATAGGTCTTTTGCTTTCGAGGGCTTTTCTTCTACAACAATGGCCATTTCGTAGCGTAGTCCAGCAATTGCGATAAAGACTCCAGCTAGTTTCATGATGGTTTCTACCTCTCCAAAATCTTCAGGAGAATATATTCTCCCGAGAAAGTAGAGTGCCCCAAATCCAATGATTTGAGCTATAAGTGAACCGCTAAATAACAGGCTAGCATTTTTAAAGAAATCTCTTTTTAATAATTTCAATACAACAAAGAAAACCCATCTGTTTAGATTTTATTCATTTTGTTGTTTAGCAATGATAAGTAGACTATCATAAATCAGTATTAAAATTGCATGGACATTAAATAGTTCTATGCTTATTCATTTTCGATAAAAAGTTACTATTTATAATAAACCATCATCAAAAAAATCAAAAATGAAATTAAGAAAACATAATCCCGCTTTAATTTTGGTAGATATTCAAAAAGGTTTTGAAGATGAAGACTATTGGGGTGGAAACAGAAATAATAAGGATGCGGAAGTCATTTGCGGAAGAATATTGAGGAAATGGCGAGAACTAAATTTACCCATTTTTCACATTAGACATAGTTCTACTAACCCAAACTCAAAATTACATAAACAAAATGCAGGGTTTGATTTTAATGAAAATGTTCTACCCCAAGAAAATGAGCCTATAATTACAAAAAGCGTGAACAGTGCTTTTATTGGAACAAACCTTAAAGAACAATTGGATGGTTTAGGTATAACGACTTTGGTAATCGTTGGGCTTACCTCAAATCATTGCGTGTCGACTACAGTTCGAATGTCTGGAAATTTTGGGTATGAGACCTATTTAATCTCGGATGCAACTGCAACTTTTGACAGAATTGGAGTTAATGATGAATAATATGATTCTGAAATTATACACTTAACAACACTTGCGAATTTGAACGAAGAGTTTGCTACCATTTTGGATTCAAAAGAACTCATGATGAGAATGTAAAAATCTTCAGTAACAAGGCTTATTCAATATCCTTTAATAAATTCTGTCCTTATGTTTAGGGTCTGAAAAGAATTCTTTTCTCGAGTTTATAGCTAATTAACCTATTTAATTAAAAGGTGAAAGAAAGTTATTTTATTAAATTTGATTTATCAATCTTAAGTAAAACACGCAATACAAAAAAAACACTACCAAATATGATGTGTAAGCAATAGTCTCTCTGAGATTGCCCTTCATGCATATACCGTTGAAATTAATTTTTAAAATGAGTCGGATATCCCCAATACTCTTGTTGCTTGTAATCCTTATAGGATGTGGGAAAGACGATATAAATAATCCTAATACAACTTTAGTTAATCAAGAATTTATCTCTGCAGTTGACATTTCAAGGTATCCTGAAATATCAAATTCAAATCCTACTTTTTATGATTTAGAAGGAAATGAAAAGGACTTTTTGTTAATTCTCAAAGAAAATGGAATAAATACAGTTCGATTAAGACTTTGGGTGAACCCAAGTAATGAACATTCTGGATTGAATGAAGTAAAAGAGTTTTCTAAAACCTTAAAATCAAATGGTTTTAAAATATGGCTGACTCTTCATTATTCGGATACGTGGGCAGATCCTGCTCATCAAAAAACTCCATTGCAATGGGAAAAAGTTAATTTTAGTCAATTGAAAGATAGTGTATTTGGCTATACTGAAAAAATTATGACTGAATTACATCCGGATTATATTCAAATTGGTAATGAGATAAATACAGGGTTTCTTCATCCATATGGGCAAATTTTAAACGAAATTGAACAATTTAAAGAACTAATGGATACCGCAATTTTAGCAGTAAGAGAAAATTCAAACGATACTAAAATAATTATACATTTTGCTGGTATCGAAGGTTCTGATGAGTTTTACAACAAAGTGAGTGCTTTAGATTATGATATTATTGGCCTATCCTATTACCCTATTTGGCATGGAAAATCTTTGCATAACCTCAAAACAGCGATGCAACATTTAAGTGTGTCTTACAATAAGCAAATTTTAATTGCTGAAACCGCTTATCCATTTACTTTGGAGTGGAATGATTGGACAAACAATATTGTAGGATCTGATGATCAAATAATTTTACCTGAATATCCGGCTACCATTCAAGGGCAACGTAGCTTTATAAAAGATTTGAAGAGGGTTTCACAAGAAGTGGATAAAGGAATAGGTTTTTGCTATTGGGGAGCAGAATTAATTGCTTGGAAAGGCGACCAATCAACAGATGCCTCTCCATGGGAAAATCAATCGTTGTTTAATTTTGACAATAAAGCATTACCTGTTTTAAGAGAATTTAGGAATGAATGAAAACTACGAGAAACATTTTACATAAGTAAAATAGATAAAAGTAGACAGTGTGATTTTAGGTTTCATAATTCATTAGGGTTTAAGGATAGGTTAAATAAATTTGCAACATGTCTGAAGAGCATTTTAAAAATGTCATCTCACATGCCAAAGAGTATGGCTTTGTTTTTTTGAGTAGTGAAATCTATGATGGTCTGGCTGCTGTTTATGATTATGGCCAGAATGGGGTAGAGCTGAAAAAAAATATTCGGGAGTATTGGTGGAAAAGCATGGTTCAACTTCACGAGAATATTGTTGGGGTTGATGCATCGATATTTATGGCACCTCAAGTTTGGAAGGCGAGTGGTCACGTAGATGGTTTTAGTGATCCGATGATTGACAACAAGGACTCTAAGAAACGTTACCGTGCGGATGTGTTAATTGAGGATTATCAAGAAAAATATCGGGTTAAAAACCAAAAAGAAATCACGAAAGCTAAAAAGCGATTTGGTGATGATTTTGATTTGGATCAATTTGTAGCAACAAATCCGAACATTGCTAGAAACAATGCCAAAATTGCCGCTATTGATGAACGATTAAAAGAAGGTTTGGAATCTGGTAATCTTCATTTAGTCAAAGAACTAATTGAAGAATTAGGGATTGCTTGCCCAGTGAGCGGAAGTAAAAATTGGACGGATGTACGTCAGTTTAATTTAATGTACAGCACTCAAATGAGTGCTACTGACGGAGACAACAAGATTTATCTTAGACCAGAAACAGCACAGGGGATTTTTGTCAATTATCTGAATGTTCAAAAGACGGGTCGTATGAAACTTCCTTTTGGGATAGCTCAAACCGGAAAGGCGTTCAGAAATGAGATTGTTGCTCGTCAATTTATCATGCGAATGAAGGAATTTGAGCAAATGGAGATGCAGTTTTTTGTGTCACCAGGCGAGGAGATAAAATGGTATCAGCATTGGAAAAACCATCGCATGAAATGGCATTTGAATCTTGGAATTGATAATTCAAAATATCGTTTTCATGATCATGTTAAATTAGCACACTATGCCAATGCAGCAGTAGATATTGAATATGATTTTCCTTTTGGATTCAAAGAAGTAGAAGGGATACATTCTCGCACCGACTTTGATTTAAAACAGCATGAACAGGCTACTGGAAAGAAACTTCAATATTTTGATAATGAAAAAAATGAGAGTTATGTTCCCTATGTAGTTGAGACTAGTATTGGTTTGGATCGGATGTTTTTAGTGCTGATGAGTAATGCATTACAGACTGAAGATTTGGGTGAGGGGCAAACAAGAACTGTTTTGAAATTGCCGCCAGCATTATCGCCATTTCAATGTGCAATTCTTCCATTGGTAAAGAAAGACGGTCTGCCTGAGTTGGCTAAAAAAATTATGAAGGATTTAAGTCTTGATTTTAACTGCTATTACGAGGAGAAAGATAGCATTGGAAAAAGATATAGAAGGCAAGATGCTATTGGCACACCAATCTGCATTACTGTTGATCATGATAGTATGAATGACCAAGCAGTTACGATTCGTTTTCGAGATACAATGAATCAAAAACGAGTATCATTAAATGAGTTACATGCCATTATAGAAAAAGAAGTGAGTATGAGAGCACTTCTTAGCGGGCTTATCTAAACTATTCGCGATTTAGTTCTTGAATGATCTTGCTATCATTTTAAACAATTATCTTCGAACACTTAGAATGCGTTTTTTTATTACTTTACTGGGATTTTTAGTCTTCTATTTTGGTTCTGCACAGAATCAAATTTCTGCTGTATCAAAGTATGATATCCATGATTGGAATCATAATCAACTGCCCTTAATATTAAAAGTGAATGAAAATTTTAAAATTTCAGACCTAAAAAACATAGGTGCCAGAGTTGGGTCACAAATTAATGATGTTGTAACTCTAAGGCTCGATAAAGATGACTATACTACTTTATCTAAAATCCCTGGAATTGAATATATACAACTGGCTCAAAGGATGGCACCAAGCTTACAGCGAGTGATTTCTGATATTAAAGCTGATAGTGTGTATCACAGTAAAATGTTGGAGATGGGTTATACAGGTAAGGGAGTCATTATTGGTGTGACCGACTGGGGTTTTGATTATACGCATCCCATGTTTTATGATACAGCCATTCAACAGACAAGAATTATAGCTGCATGGGATCAGTTTAAAAAAAGTGGTCCAGCACCTGATGGATTTAATTATGGGACAGAATATGAAGGGGAGCAAGAGCTTCTTGCTGCAGAAAAAGATACTGTCAATATTTATGGATATGCTACACACGGCACTCATGTTGCTGGAATAGCAGGTGGAGGAGGAGCAGGAACCGTTCATCGTGGTGTTGCTTATGAAGCAGATTTTCTATTAACTACTTTTTTGGTGGATGAAGCGTCTGTAATTGATGCTTTTAATTGGATGAAAAGAAAGGCTGATAGGTTGAACAAGCGATTAGTTATTAATATGAGCTGGGGATTATACAACCTTGGACCTCTGGATGGGACATCACTAGTCAGTCAGGCCATTGATTATTTGTCTAATGAAGGGGTTGTATTTGTGACTTCTGGGGGGAATAACGGAGATGTAAATTTTCATATTAAAAAATCGTTTGATAGCGACACACTTCAATCTAGAATTGAGTTTTATAGCTATGGTGCTAATCCAAATATGTGGGGACAGAGTATTGGTATGTGGGGGCAAGAGAATGAAAAATTTAGTGCTGGATTTACTGTGTATGACAATGCGAAGAACATATTGTATAATTCTAAATATTTTGAGACTGATGGAAGCTTTTACGTAGATTCTTTTATTGTTGTTCAGTCCGATACTATTTTTTTTAACGTAGCGGCAGATGAAATTCACCCATTAAACAATAAACCGACTATCCGATTACGAATAAAAAATACGAATACACAATTACGAATTGGGTTGAAGGCCTATGCTGAAAAAGGAATAGTGCATTTTTATAACGTGACAGAGTTGACTACGGATGTTGGGAACTGGGGGATGCCTTTTTCTGCTGATATGGCTGGCTGGGTAGAAGGGGATAATCTATATGGTTTAGGTGAGCCAGCAAGCACTCAATCCGTCATAACCGTTGCAGCATATCGATCTGAATTTATCTTGTCTAATGGTTTTAGTGCAGGAGGATTTAAGGCTGATTTTAGTAGTATTGGTCCAACAATTGATGACCGAATGAAGCCTGATATTTCCGCACCTGGTGTGAGTGTAGCAAGTAGTGTTTCATCTTTTACTGATCGTTCGTATGTTTTATTATTAAATGCAAGTTTTGAAGGTAAAAATTATCCTTTTTCACGCTTTTCAGGAACAAGTATGAGTAGCCCTGTTGTTGCAGGAGTTGCTGCGTTAATGTTGCAAGCGAATCCTCGGTTGGATTATTCTGAGGTGAAAGAAATTTTAAAAACAACAGCACGGCAAGATAAACATACTGGAATCATTTCCGATTCAGGAAGTACCCAATGGGGATATGGCAAAATAGACGCCTTTCAAGCAGTGAAATTAGCTGAATCTAGGGTTGATGAATCTTGTTGCTCTGGTAGACTTTTTCCAAATCCCGCAAATGATATGGTTTATATTTCAACCGATGCTATTGGTGTAGCACGAATGTTTTCGGTAGATGGAAAATTTATAGGAGAGTTTAAAATTGGTGTGGATAAGGGAATAAATATATCGGGTTATGTTTCTGGAATGTATCTAATTGTATTAGATAATGGCCAAAGTCATTTGTTAGTAGTCAATCATTAATTTTTATGATGTCTATATAGATAGACTTTTATTTTTATTGTGAGGATATGCTCTAATTTTGAACTGATGTTAAATATTTCATTAATTCAAATCCAATATTTAATTGCTCTTGATGAGCATCGAAATTTTATCAAGGCTGCTGAAGCTTGTTTTGTAACTCAACCCACTTTGAGCATGCAAATGAAAAAGTTAGAAGATGAATTAGGAGTTTTAATTTTTGATCGAAGTAAGCAACCTATTGTTCCTACTTCTATCGGTTCAAAAATTATACATCAAGCCAGAACGATTTATAGAGAGACAGGACAAATTGAAAATATCTTAAGGGATTTTACAGGGGATATCTCAGGAAGTCTGAAAATTGGTGTTTTACCAACGATAGCCAATGCTTTAATCCCAAAATTGGTCAGAGAGGTTTCGGAGAATCATCCTGATTTGAAGTTGACTATTAAAGAAGGGCTAACCCATGAGATTATAGAAGACTTGGAACACGATAGATTAGATGTGGGCATTGTTTCTACCCCTGTTAAACATAATGGGTTGGTAGAAAGGAACTTGTATATAGAAAAATTCAGAATTTATGCTCATCCAAATCATCCAAGTTTCTCAAAAAAAGCATGGGAGGCATCGGATTTATTGGAGGATAAATTATGGCTGCTATCCGAAGGAAATTGTTTTAGAGTGCAAACAATTAATTTATGTTCACTTCCTGATGAAAAGCTAAATCATTTGGCTTTAAGCTATGAAAGTGGCAGTTTGCAGACATTAAAAAAGATTGTAGATTTTGAGGGGGGGGCTACTATCATTCCTGAGTGGGAAGCTAGTGAGTTAGACGATAGTTCTCTAGATAATTTAAGAGCATTCAGAGCAGATGATGCAGGAAGGGCTGTGGGGTTGATTTATACAAAATTCTATGCTAAGGACAAGGTAATAAATCGGCTAGAAGAAATGATCGTTAATTGTCTACCGAGGTATGTCGCTGAAAACAAAAACCTCAATATTATTGAGTCTTAAATTCTAAAGTCCCATTAATAGTTCCATGGGGTCTTTGCCCATGAGCATGGTCTCCGGATTTTCGAGATAGTTTTTGACACTAACCAAGAATCCAACAGATTCTTTACCATCAATAATTCGATGGTCATAACTCAAAGCAACATACATAACAGGTCTAGCTACGATATTCCCCTTTTCTACAACAGGTCTTTCGACGATATTGTGCATTCCAAGAATAGCACTTTGTGGAGGATTGATAATGGGTGTACTTAGCATACTGCCAAAAACCCCTCCATTTGTAATGGTAAATGTACCTCCAGTCATTTCAGGGATGGATAATTTGCCATCACGAGCTTTAATTGCTAGTCTTTTTACTTCACTCTCGATGTCCCATAAGGTCATATTTTCGACATTTCTCATGACAGGAACCATCAATCCTTTGGGGCTACTTACAGCAATAGAAACATCAACAAAGTCATTCATCACCATTTCTTCTCCATCAATAAATGCATTGACTTTTGGGAGCTTTTGCAAGCTCAATGCACAAGCTCTAGTAAAGAAACTCATGAAGCCAAGATTAACTCCATGCATTTCCTTGAATTTTTCTTTATATTTTGCTCTAGTATCAAAAATAGGCTGCATGTTCACCTCGTTAAAGGTGGTAAGCATGGCTGTTTCATTTTTAGCAGAGACCAATCTTCGGGCAACCGTTTTTCGAAGGTTGCTCATTTTTTCGCGGTGTTGATCACGGCTAGGTTCAGAAGGCTCACCATAGTTTGTATCAGCATTAGCAAGAATTGCATCATATTTGGTGATTCTTCCGTCTTTGCCTGTACCTGTAATTGCTTGAGCAGATATTCCTTTTTCAGCAAGTATTTTGCTTGCAGCTGGGCTTGGTGTACCCGTTGCATAATTAGGTGAATTACTTTTATCTACCTCTTTTGTTTTTTGAGTGGATTCTTCTTTTTTTGCAGGAGCATTTTCTGGTGCATGTGCGGCTTTGTCAGCTGGTGGCTCAGCACTCGTGTCAATAGAAGCGACCACAGAACCAATTTCTACATCTTCACCTTCCTCAACTATAATTTTTAGGATTCCTGCTTGTTCAGCATTTAACTCTACAGTAGCTTTGTCACTCTCGAGTTCTGCTACGGCTTCGTCCATTTCAACATAATCTCCATCTTCTTTCAACCAACTAGCAATTGTTACTTGGGTAATTGATTCTCCAACAGATGGTATTTTTAACTCTACTGACATTTAGTTATTACAATTGAACATCAAAGGTAAAACAGATTTTCAACTTAAGAGGTCCATTCTGTGAGATTTTATATGAAGATGATCAATTTATTTTTTGGCGTTCCTGCAAAGTACCATTTAACCCGAAGTTCAAATTAGATTCCAAAATGGGCATGGTTATGGATAACTAAATCCATATGTATATTCGTGTGTTCTTGTAAGAGGAGTTATAGAATCAATGAGTGTCCAATCGTGCATAAAAGCATTAATACAAAATCTACCAGGAGATAATGCTGTAATTTCTCCAGGGAGTAGAAATGCTCCTATTTTATTTGCGTTGAATCATACTAATAAGAATTGTTATTCGGTCATTGATGAACGAAGTGCAGGTTTTATGGCGTTAGGGATGGCTAAACATACGCGTCAACCTGTAATTTTATCGTGCACCAGTGGCACTGCATCACTCAATTATTATCCCGCTATTGCAGAGGCTTTTTACGCAAGAGTTCCATTAATTATTATAACTGCCGATCGACCTCCTGAAAAAATTGATGCCTGGGATGGGCAAGCTATTCGTCAGAAAAATGTATACAGAAATCACATTCGAGGTGAGTTTCAAACATCCGATTCTTTTGATGATGAGTCAGCATTTACAGCTGTAGCTCAACAGGTGGTTAGTTGTATACATTCGGAAATACCTGGACCAGTTCATATTAATGTTCCAATCAGAGAACCATTTTATGACTTCAATAAATCAGAGGACATATCTGAATCAAAAGTGAATTTACATCAAGCTCCTGAATTAAGATATAACCTTAGTTCAATTGCTGCTGCTACAAATTACCCATTTGATCATAAAAAAGTACTTGTTTTTAATGGGATGGACGATGGAGAAAGAACTATAATTAACTCAGATGGGGCGGTAATTTTGTCGGATATAACTTCTTCTAAATATAGTAATGTAAGCTATTGGGATGCGATGTTATTTTCCTTATTATCAAAAAAGGAGGGTGTAGATGCACTTAAAGTGTTGTCACCTGATGTGCTCATTACCACTGGTACAACAACAGTTTCTAAAGGGCTTAAGCATTTTTTGAGTATTCATAAACCTGAAGTTCATTTTCATATTTCAAATTATGATGAGGTGGGCAATATGTTTGGCACTCAACCCCAGATTCTTCATCCATCAGATATTCAATCCTCACACTCGGATGATTTACAACCTGAAAAAGGTTTTTTGAATGCATGGATTAATATGACGGCAGCATTTCAATTAAAATTCAGTCAATTGGATTGGCTAGGATATCATGAATTCTCGGTTGTGAATTTTATATTAGAGAAATTGAATTCGAATGATATTCTTCATCTTAGTAATTCGATGCCTATTCGATACGTATCTTTTCTTATGAACAATAAGAGTATTGAGAATAAGATATATGCCAATAGAGGCACAAGTGGGATAGATGGATGTTCTAGTACAGCCCTAGGTAATGCTCTTGTGAGTGATCAAAATGTAAAACTTATCACGGGGGATGTTGCTTTTTTTTATGACGTTAATGCGTTTTTCAATGAACATGTACCCCAAAATCTAAAGATTATAGTACTCAATAATCATGGTGGCGGAATTTTTAATCTGATTAAAGGTCCAGAAAGTTTGGGTGAGTCAATAAAGTTTCAAACCACTCCTCACTATTTAAATGCTTCTTCTTTATGCGATCATTTTGGTATACCATATTTTGTTGCAAATGATATGAGTAGTTTAAGGAGTTGTTACAATCAATTTGACTCTTATCAAGGTGCTGCTGTTCTCGAGCTTATAACGGATGAACAAGAGAACCAAAATGCTTTTAATAATTTCTTGAACTTGTAATCAGCCAGACTAAATTCTTGTTTTTTATGGTCGTCTTGAAGGTTAAGTTGTTAACTTGAATTTAATTTGCACCATGTCATCAGAAATCTCCGCATTAAAAAGAACAAAATTGTATAATAAGCACATTGAATTAGGTGCTAAAATGGTCCCATTTGCAGGTTATGAAATGCCTGTTCAATATGCAGGTCTCGCACCCGAGCATCATGCTGTAAGAGATAGTGTTGGAGTATTTGATGTTAGCCACATGGGAGAATTCAGTGTAAAAGGTAACGATGCTGAAGCCCTCATATCTTGGGTGTGTTCTAACAGTATTACAAAAATGATAGATATGCAGGCTCAATATAATTGTATGCCTAATAACCAGGGTGGTATTGTGGATGATTTAATTGTTTATCGATGGAATCAGAATGAATATACGTTGGTGGTAAATGCAAGTAATATTTCAAAAGATTGGGATTGGATCATGGACCAGAAGAATGCTAAAGGTTTTGATTGTGAATTGGAGGATATATCAGACGATGTGTCTCTAATCGCAGTTCAAGGACCTAATGCCATTAAGGTACTTCAAAAATTAACTTCAATTGATCTAGATAAAATTAAATTTTATCACTTTGATGCAGGAAGTTTTGGTGGGAGTGAGGATGTTGTAATTAGTAACACAGGTTACACAGGTTCGGGAGGATTTGAACTATACGTATGGAATCAAGAGACCGAAATGGTATGGGATGCTATTATGAGTGCAGGAGAAGAATTCAACATTAAACCTTGTGGTTTGGGTGCGAGAGATACGTTAAGATTAGAAAAAGGGTATTGTTTATATGGTAATGATATAGACGATGAGACTTCCCCAATTGAGGCAGGTCTAGGTTGGATTACAAAATTTTGTGAGCCATTTAACAACCAAGATTACCACAAAAACATCAAAGACAATGGACCAGAAAAAAAACTTGTTGGTTTCGAAATGTTAGACAGAGGTATACCTAGGCAGCATTATTTGATTTACGATACGCATGAAAACCTTATTGGTGAGGTAACTAGCGGAACTCAAAGTCCAAGTCTTGGCAAAGCCATTGGGATGGGATATGTAAAATCTTCAAACTCGTCTATTGGTGAAGAATTCTACATTCAAATTCGCAAAAACAGAATTAAGGCTAAGGTGGTTAAACTACCATTTGTTTTATAAATAAAGGTTATCAACGTCCCCGCCTGAGGCGGGAGAAATTGATGGAGTCCTAGTTTCTTATTAATTTGTTTTAGTGTTTCTTTCTAATTGGTTGATACGTTCTGTCAACTTTTGGATGAGCAAGTCTTGATCTTTAATCCGTTGATTTTGTAATGTTAATTGCTCTTTCAATGAGGTTTTTTTTGTGTTTTCTTCCAAAATTTCAGTGCCATTGAGGTCTGCTTTATGAACTAATTTTTCTCCTGAAAGATTTTCTAATACTCGCATGGCTTTCATCATATCTACATTCACTTGATGACCAATGTTCTTGTTCTTAGAATAAAAACTCCAAGCCATTTCTTCTGATGGTTTTACCAAACTAAAATGGTGAGGAGAAATTACTGTATGATTACCCCACTGATCAATAGCACGTAATTCTCCCCCACTACTATAAATCCCACTATGTCCAGATATTGCTGATGGAGCGGCGACATTTTCTAACATTATTTCACCTGATACCTCTAATTTATATGCTGGTGTTGTTGTACCTATGCCTACTCCTTTTCCATCAATTGTCATAATATGATTTGAAGGAGCATCATTTATGTTTTGTCCTACACTCCACACGAAAAAATCTATAGCGTTACCTGAATTTGAATGTGAACTATGTCTCGTCTTAATAGCATGCTTATAATAGGAACTATTATTATAACCAAACGATAGTTGAGAATAATTTGAGGAGGAACCACTATTACCTGACCTAACTAATAGGCCTATTGTATCTAGCACTTTTATATCTAGACTAGCCAAAGGTGCTGTTGTTCCAATGCCGATTCTGTCATTAGTACCATCGATAAAGAAAGTAGAAGCATCAAAGTCAATGTTATCTGTTATGGTAATATCTACATCTGCGGGAGTTGTTCCATCTCCATTATAAATACCACTTAAATCACTATCCACAGGCTCCCAAGAGTTTCCGTCGAAGATTTTTATGCAGTCTTCATCAGTATTATATAATACCATGCCCTCTTTCCATCCAGTTACTGCACCGAGTTGTGCTGTGGTGAGTCTTGGTAAATAGAGTGCTTGATCGTCACTCTCAATTTCCAAGACCGATCGTGCATCAATAGCGGTAGGATTACTCCCTATTTTTACTTGTGCCTGTGCCAAGTTGTTTATCGTTAATAAAGCAGTTAGTAAACTAACTACGAAGATTTTTTGTTGATTTTTTTGCATATTGCTTTTTTTAGATTGTTACTTTTTAGACCTTTATTTCCAGCAAAGGTGTCGAGTACTTATGAGTTGTTTTATGACAACCATCATAAAACAATATGATATTTGTCATAATTTAGATGAGGTCAAACATTTGTTACCTATAAATTAGATGTTTAAACTTCCTTTTTTGACTGGGTTTTGTATTGTAGCTAGGTAATTTTGAACTAATACTCCCTTTTTGTCATTAAATTTGCCCCATGAGTTTGTCAGAACAGATTAACGACCAATTAAAGCAGGCAATGAAAGCAAAAGATCAAAGCACGCTTCGTGGTTTGAGAGCGATTAAGGCTTCATTATTATTACTCCAAACACAAGAAGGTGGGGGAGATGTTACGGAAAAAGATGAGATGGAGGCTTTGGTCAAAATGGCAAAGCAACGAAAGGATTCTATTCAAATTTTTAATGACCAGGGTAGAACAGATTTGTCAAAAATAGAGGAAGAGGAACTATCAGTAATTGAAAAGTTTCTTCCAGCTCAGCTTAGCCGTGATGAGGTAGAAGCCGAAGTGACATCTATCATCACTCAATTAGGGGCTAATAGTATGAAGGATATGGGTAAGGTTATGGGAACGGCAAACGGTAAACTTAAAGGGAAGGCCGATGGTAAATTAATAGCCGACATCGTTAAGGGGCTGTTAGCAGGATAAGAAAATTCTTAAGTCATTATAAACCGAGTAATTTTTTGCGTAAAGCAAGTCTAGATTTTTTTGGAATCCACTTTTTTTATCTTCAAGTTGATAGTCTGTTGCAAAAACACCAGGCTTTATTGATGGAAGGTCATCACTATTACTAGCATATCCAACCCACGTTTTTTTCCCTAACAAAACATCCGTGGAATGACTTAATTTAATACGAGTTCTTTTGAAAAATACCCAAAGAGGGCACGTGAATATGAGCAGAAGAGCTATTGAAATGTCAAAAAATCTTTTTTGAGTTCGACATTCACTCTTACTAAGATTGAGTTCAATTTGCTGTCCAAAATATAATCCATTGGAGTTTTTTGATTGACTCCCTATTACAAAATTACTTGCAGAAGGTATCGTATAGTAATTTATACTGGGGCCTAATTCATTCATGATTTGAATGGTGTATTTTGTACTCACGGTCTCGTTGCTAAAAATTAATTCATTAATCCCATAAATATGGATGATTTCTTTCAGTTGGTTTTTGGTTCCTAACCAATGAGATGATTCGCTTTTTTTATCTGAAATAAAACCAACTTGCTGGTAATCCTTTTGATAGCTGCTAAGAATCTTAGATAATTCGATCCACTTTTTCTCACTTCCAATAAGTACACTTTTAATGTTTGATTTTTGTGAGAAGTCAAGTGTTTTGTATTTTAATAGGTGATATAGTGTTCTCCAAGAGAATAAAACAGCAGAAACAACAAGTGTCCCAAACAAAATAATTCCTCGACTAAAATGTAAGTGGTTGGGGAGAAGACCGTATATCATTAGAATAACCAGAGTGCCAATTAGAATACTCCGAGCTAATTTACTAAAGTCAAATGGAGCTTGATAGGATCCATTAAAAGCAATGCTTAAAATCCATACTAAAGTGTAGTAGGGAAGGTGAATTGTGAGCATTTCTTCAGGGTAAGATGTGATTCCTTTGATATGTTCTTCCCAATATTCTTTAAGTAAAAATAAGCTAAAAAATATAAGTATTGATTCAACTGTGGCTAGCCAAAATCGTTGAACAAAAGTGCTAATTAAACTGATGCTAGCCCTGCCATAAATGGCCATGTTTATAAAGAGTTTGAATAATTTTTGGTTGCTTCCAGCGTAATGTTTCTCGGCGAAGATCACCATAGCCTTGTAAAATATTTTAACGTAATTGGTACTGAGTTTTTTTGTGCTTTCTCCTTTGTAGTGAATGATTCGAGAACCTGCAAAGTAGTAGTTTTTCCAACCAGCTTTGGTGATACGATAGCTTAAGTCAATATCCTCCCCATACATAAAAAAAGTTTCGTCTAGCAGTCCGATTTTATCCAATACTTCTTTTCGGATAAGCATAAACGCCCCAGCTAAAATTTCAACTTCGTGATTTTGATCAGCTGGTAAATAACCGAGATGATATTTTCCAAATTTCTTAGATTTTGGAAAAAGTTTATTTAACCCGATCATCTTATAAAAAGCTACTTCGGGTGTAGGTAATCCACGTTTACTTTCAGGGAGGTAATTTCCTTGGCCATCAAACATAGGTAAGCCACATGCCCCTAAATCAGGGGTTTGGTCAGCAAATTCTAAAATAGTGTGAAAACAATTCTCGGGAACAATGGTGTCTGGGTTGAGAAGCAAAATATACTCCCCCGTTGATTTTTTTATGGCTTGATTATTGGCTGTGCTAAAGCCCGTATTCTTGGAATTAGCAATAAGATTAACTCCAGGAAATGACGAAAGAACCATGTCTTGTGATCCGTCAACTGAGTTATTGTCAACTACGAATATTTCTGCTTCAATGTTTTGAATAGCTTGATAAACAGATTTTAAACACTGCTCGAGGAAGTGCTTTACATTGTAATTGACTATGACGATTGAAAGTTTCAAACTGGTACAACAAACATACAATATGAATATGGGTATTGAGCAGATGACTAACGAGTAATTTCTGAATCAAGGTATTTTGTAGTGTAATTGTTTCATTGGGTTACCTAAATTCGCATAGATTAAATGAAATTTTTATTTCCTCAATTTCTATGGGCTTTGTTGCTTTTGATTATCCCTATAATTATTCATCTTTTTAATTTTAGGAGGTATAAGAAAGTTGTCTTTAGCAATGTGAGTATGCTCAAAGAAATTGAGACGCAGAGTCGCAAAACAAAACAGCTTAAGAAATGGCTAGTCTTGTTGACTAGAGTAATTGCATTATCTTCATTAATATTAGCTTTTGCAATACCATATATTCCGAGTCAGAGTGGCTTGTTTGACCGCAAATTAATTAGTATTTATATAGATAATTCCCAAAGTATGCTTGCAGAAGGGGAGAGTGGTCAATTATTTGAAGATGCTAAAAACAAGGCTCGTGAAATCATAAGAAATCTACCAGAAAATGCAGAAATTCAAATCATAAATAATGGTTTAAGCTTTTCAAGTAACAAAACTAATTCGCCATCCAATGCTTTAAGGTTGATTGATAATCTAGCCATTGATCATAGACCCAATGATTTGTCTGGAGTCCTAAAAAAAATAGAATATAAGTTCAAATCAGATTCGTATGGGCATAACCATACATTTTTAATTAGTGATTTTCAGTCTCAAGATAGAATATCCAATATGGCATTGGATAGCAATTATCATATTTATGCTTGTCCAATACATCCAAATTTGTCACAAAATTTAGCTATTGATTCTGTATGGCTTATCAAGCCAACTACACAATCATTTAAACCGATTGAGATGATGGCTCGTATTCATAATTATGGAAGGAAGGGTAGTTTTCTATCCAACCTCACGCTCAAAATTGATGGCGTTCAGCGTATGGTTAAGAGTATAGATATATCTGCGGATTCATATAAAGATGTGCCATTGAGTTTTATTTATTCAGGCACAGGGTGGTTAGGTGGTGAATTGACGGTCACAGATGTACCCATTGTTTTTGACAACTCGTATTACTTTTCAATGTTGATTGATCAGTCGATTAAGGTTCTTGAACTAGGAAAAGATTCAGATGAATTTTCAAAAATATTTGATAGCGATTCTCTTTTTTATTTTGCTCATTCTGATGTTAATCAAATTGATTATTCTAGTTTGAATACCTACGATTGTATCATTCTCAACCAATTACCACAAATGAGTTCGGGCTTAATCAATCAACTAAAGAAATTTGTTGAAGATGGAGGAGTGTTATCCGTTGTTCCGAGTGTTTCAAATGATAGCTATGCGGATCTTTTTAATGAATTAGGAGTTTTAAATTATCAAATTTTAGAGGACAATGAGGTGAGTATATCTCCTGCTAGTATCTCTGGTGCTTTTTTAAAAGATGCTTACAAGCAAATTCCCAGTAATTTACTTTTACCTAAGATTAAGACCTATTATCGTTTGGAATCAAGCCCTCAGTCTGACAAAATAATATATCTAAAAGATGGGACTGAAATCTTAACTAAAACAAATATAGGTTCTGGTTCAGTTTTTCAATCTACGGTTCCTTTTGATTCAAATCTCAACTACACATCTAGCGAATTATTTGTTATCACACAGCTAAAGATTGCTTTTAGTAAAAGAAAAATACAAACTATTGCCTCTGAAATTAATCCAATAAACCCAGTTTATTTACCCGAGTCATCAGGTTTGGTTCACTTAAGAAAAGGAGATATAGATATCGTGACGGAATCATCCACTCATAGTTTAGGAAGTAGATTTTGGTTAAATAATGCGATATCAGAGTCTGGTATTTATTCTGTTTTTGATTCAGAAGAAATACCCATAGCTAAACTGGGTTTAAATTATTCCAGAAAAGAGTCTCATCAAAATTATCTTGATGAAAAAAGAATCGAGGAGGTTTTTAATAATACCCAATTTACAATGAATAAAAACAACATGGCATCACTTTTAAAATCTACCCAAGATCTGCAAAATGGAAGCCAGTTGTGGAAAGTCTTTGTTTTAGTATGCTTGATATTTCTATTGTTAGAGATACTTTTGTTAAGATTTGTAAAATCATAGCTGCAAAGTGTCCATGACATATATAATAAGACAAGCAACATTAATTCAAAAAGAAAACTCTTATCACAATTCCAAAGTAGATTTATTGATAAGGGATGGTAAAATTGAAAAAATAGCGAATAGTATCTCTGAAAGTAATGCTAAGGAAATTGTTGGTGATGATTTATGTGTAAGCTCAGGATGGATTGATATGAGAGTTGGACTTACAGACCCTGGTTATGAACATAAAGATACCCTAAATAACATATTAGATACGGCAGCATTTAGTGGGTTTACTTCCATTGTTACCCTTCCTAGTACTACTCCAAAAATTGCAGATAAAGCCTCGGTTTCATATCTGATTAACGCTTCTAAAAATCATATAGTAAATATTCTACCGACTGGTGTAATTGAAGATCCGAATAGCAAAGATGATCTCGCTGAAATGTATGATATGTATGAGTCTGGAGCAGTAGCATTCACCAATGGTGATGATGAAGTTTCCAATGGACTTCTTAAAAAGGCATTATTGTATACCAAACCCTTTGATGGGATAATAATTTCTCACCCTTCTGACAAGTCATTAGAGCACGGAGGGGTAGTTCATGAGAGCAGCATGATGGTTACTACTGGACTAAAAATGTCGCCATCAATTGCCGAATATGTTAGTTTGAATCAACAATTAGAGGTTGCAAAATACTGTGACACTCCTATACATTTTTCGTGTATATCTACTACAAAATCAGTTGAAATTATAAGAGAGGCAAAAAAATCTGGTCAGCAGGTGACATGTGATGTTTCAATCTTAAACTTGTGTTTCACCGAACAAGAATTACTTCAGTTTGATGAAAACTTCAAGGTATATCCACCATTGCGATCTGAGTCTGATAGAATGGCATTGATTCAAGGGGTTATTGATGGCACAATTGACGCAATTTCAAGCAATCACAGTCCTCAGAATATAGAGGGAAAGGCTGTAGAGTTTGATTATGCCGAATCAGGTGTTTTGAGTCAGCAGTTTATGTTTAGTTGGTATAAGAAGTATTTGACAAAAGATATACCAATGGATATTTTTATTAAATCGTTAACTCAAGGACCAAGTGATATACTTGATCAAACAAACATAATTATTGAGGAGGGAGCTCAGGCTAACTTGACCATCTTCGACTTAAATAAAAAGTGGCAGCTCAACCAATCTAACAATACTTCTAAATCTTCAAATACTCATGAGTGGAAGAAAGAACAAAAAGGAAAGGTTATAGGGCTATTTAACAATAACTGCGTAAAATTGTATTAAATATTATTATGATAAATTTATATAAACCATCGATTGATCAAGGTGTTAGAATGGGAATTATCTCCATTGTAGTTTTTCTAGGAATTTATGCTTTTGATCCAATGTTTTTTGGTAAGCCTACAGGAATGCTAACTTTACTTGTGGTTAACCTACTAGCTTTACCCATTGTATTTATGATTTTGGGTGCTAAAAACACAAAAGTAAACTTCACGCCGTATTCATTTGGCAATGCATTTAATGCAGCTTTTTTTACAGCAATCGTTTCAGCTTTAATTGTATTAGTCTTTAATATCATTTTTTTATCGTTGATTGACCCAACATGGGAGCAGTCAATATTTGAAGAAACGATGAATACAACTGAGTCTTTTATGTCTGATGCAGGGGCATCACAAGATGCTATTGATGAGGCAATGGAAAAAGCAAATGAAGCATATGCTGATCAACCAAAAGGGGCTATAGGAGCAATTATCAATACAGGTAAAGGTCTAGTTTGGTATCTAATCCTTGCTCTCATTATAGGAGCAGTTCAAAAAGATAAAAAGACCGAAGAAGAGCTCGTATAGTTTGAATCTATCTGTAGTCATACCTTTACTCAACGAGGCAGAATCTTTGCCAGAATTACATGCTTGGATAAAGCGTGTGTTGGATGACAAAAAGTTATCTTATGAAATTATTTTCATTGATGATGGATCAACAGATGATTCGTGGAATATTATACAAGATTTAAAGTCTAAACATTCAGAGGTTAAGGCTCTTAAATTTAGAAGAAATTACGGAAAATCTGCGGCATTAAACGAGGGCTTTGCTCTTGCAAAAGGAGATAGTGTTTTTACAATGGATGCGGATCTTCAAGACAGTCCGGATGAACTTCCGATCATGCATTCTATGCTTTGGAATGAAAATTATGATCTTATTAGTGGCTGGAAAAAGAAGAGGTATGACCCCATTACTAAAACCATACCCACGAAACTTTATAATTGGGCTACTAGAAAAATGAGTGGGATTTATCTCCACGACTTTAATTGTGGTCTAAAAGCATACAGGAATGAGGTAGTGAAGAGTATCGAAGTATATGGAGAAATGCATCGATATATACCAGTGATGGCCCATCGAGCAGGGTATAAAAGAATTGGTGAAAAAGTGGTTGCTCATCAGTCTAGAAAATATGGTGAGACGAAGTTTGGTTTAAGCAGATTTGTTCGTGGTCCTCTTGACTTATTGAGTATCATATTTGTTTCAAAGTTTGGAAAAAGACCTATGCACTTTTTTGGTTTTGGAGGAGCATTAGCTTTTTTATTAGGATTTTTTCTTACGGCATATTTGCTTGTAGACAAGCTAATTGCAATAAGTTATGGTGTGCGTCAATCTTTAGTTACTGATAATCCGTTGTTTTATATCGCTTTGGTAATGTTAGTTGTTGGAACTCAACTTTTTATGGGTGGATTTTTAGCTGAAATGTTGAGTAGAAATGCACCTAATCGAAATAAATATGAGATATCAGAACGGTTAGGTTTTGAGTAAAAAAATCACCATAATTGGTCCTGCTTATCCACTAAGAGGTGGATTGTCATCCTATAATGAATTACTGGCTACAAAACTTCAAAAGCAAGGTCATCAGGTAAAAATAATTACATTTAGTCTACAATATCCTAATTTTTTATTTCCAGGCAAGACACAATATTCTAACTCATTACCTCCAGATAATTTACATATAGAGGTTAGTTTGAATTCGATAAACCCTATAAATTGGATACTTCTTGGCAGAAAGATTAAAAACGAAAAGCCTGATTTGGTGATTTTTAGATTTTGGATGCCCTTTATGGGGCCATGTTTGGGAACTTTGGGTCGGATTATTCGCAGAAATAAACACACTAAAATAGTTGCCATAACAGATAATATTATTCCTCATGAAAAAAGGTTTGGGGATCGGTTATTGACCTCTTATTTTCTGAAATCCTGCAACGCATTTTTGACTATGAGTAAGGTGGTTTTAAATGATTTAAAATCATTTGATATTTCTAGACCAGCAGTTTTTAATCCTCATCCGATGTATGAAAATTTTGGTGAACATATCGATAAATTTGAGGCTCGACAAAAACTAGGATTGGATAAGGATGTAGGTTATGTTTTATTCTTTGGGTTTATTAGAAAGTATAAAGGGTTAGATACTCTACTAAAAGCTTTTTCTGACCGCCGGTTAAAAGAGAAAAAACTCAAACTAATCATTGCAGGGGAATACTATGATAGTCCGCAAGAATATTTGAAATTAATTGAAGACTTAGAGCTAAAGGATTCTGTTGTTCTTGCAAATCATTACATTGAAGATACAGACGTAAGTCTATATTTTAGTGCTGCTGATTTGGTGGCACAGACTTATAAAACAGCAACTCAAAGTGGAGTTACTCAAATTGCATACTATTACAATAAACCCATGCTTGTAACAGATGTTGGAGGATTAGCTGAATTAGTGCCTCATCAGAAAGTGGGTTATGTTACATCACAAAATCCTAAAGAAATTTCAAATTATATTTTTGATTTTTATGAAAATGATAGATTATCTGAATTTTCTAAAAATATTGAATCAGAACGAAATAAATTTACCTGGGAAAGTCTAATTGATAACCTATTCAAAGTTTCAGGATTGAGCTAGTACTGACTTTCGTAGGCACCAATGTCTGGGGTGCCCGTTCTTACTCGGTTTAAAAAATCTTCATTAGTAGGCGGATTTGTCGGGAAAGCCATATTTTTTGCTGCAGATAGCGTGTCTAAGTCAAAGTTGAAATTGTAAGAGTCTTTAAACTTTGCAGATTTATTTGTAATGTTATTAGAGCCAGTACCCGTATAAATTGCTTTATTTGTCTTCATCAAATTATAGTCTATCACCGAGGGTGTTATTACCCTTGAATAATCAATATCTTCACCAATTTCAGATTCAGCCAAAACACCATCTATGATATTATTAATAAAGTAAAATTGAATGTCATAGGTCTCTAAAATTGAACCAAATTCATCTCTTCTTCTATTCAAATAAGCGAATGTGGGTTCTTGTCTAGAAAAATCTCTTCTACCAGTATAAAATGTATTGTGTAATAAGGTGTAATTCCCACCATTAGCACCTAAAAAAGTAAATCTCCCACAATTAGTGCTCACACTATTTTGAACGTGAATGGTACTTCCTTTTCCACTGATTCCGTCAAAACTCATGTTTCGAATCATCGTTTTGTTTATAGTTACATTTTTTTTGTTTTCCTCACCTGGCACAGAATCACAATATACACCAACTGTACCATTTTTAATTACAGCATGTTCGATCGTATTACTATGACTTGGGTGACTAATCCATATTCCACCCCATTGGCCACTTTCTTCTTCCCATGAAGGTTGTAATCGGTCCCCTTGCATCAGAACTGGATTGTCAACATCACCCTTGACGTCTAATTTCCCCTCAACAAATAGCCAACTTCTTGGAGCAAAATGAATATTCATTCCTTCTTCTATGGTAAGATTAACATTAGGTTTTACATAACAATAGCCGTAAACGACTATCGGAAGTTTGCTGTTAGACCATGTTGTGTCTGCTTCTATACTATCTCTAAAAATGTAGTGGGCATCTTGTCCCCATCCAATAAGCATGGTTTTGGATTCGTTACCATTGGTATTAAAGAGAATGGAATCTCGTATAATCAATGGATTGAAATCTGGACTATTGTTATTTGGATCAGGATGGACTTCTACAAATAAGAAAATGCTGTCGTTGGGGAATAGTTCAACATCTGAAAATGAACTTCCGGTTTCACCATCAACATTCAGTCTGAAATGAGAATTGTTCCCCCCACCTAATTGGATTGAAGTTTTAATCCGTTGGTCGTATGGGTTATAAATTAGTATCTGTTTGTTGACAGATTTTGGAGTGGTTGAATTTACTTTTGTGAATACGGTATCAAACCAAAGGGTATCCTTACTAACAGTAATTTTATTGTTTGGGTTGGTGTTCAATATGTCCTTTTTACATGAAGATACCGTTACATACAATCCAAAAATAAAGAGCGAGTATTTGAGCAATGATTGCATGCGGAGTTTGAACGTTATTACAAAGGAAATATTTTATTTGAGCATCACCAATGTTTGTGATTATGAGTTAAGAATTAAAAAAGGTTCACAGTAATGTGAACCTTTGTGTTTTATGCGCCCCTTATTACACAGAGTTGCAGCCAAACTTTACCTGGCGAAACGATACGTTCTAGTGGTTTCATTGAAATATAGTTGTTGAAAGGGGTGATGGTGGCGCATCTGATCACAGTTTGATACGGGTTCCTTAAAACTTGCAGGCAATTACCTTCGTTACAAATTGAAGTATAGGAAAAAGACAAATTCGTTACTTAAGCATCTGCTTAATTAACTATCTTTGCAAGTACAATGGATTATTGCATTAGAACGTACAAAGACCAATCACAGATTGAACATTCAAAAAGCATTCTGGAAGAAAGCAATTCAGCAATCCTGGAACAAAGTGAATTACTCAGTTTGGCTGGCAATCCTACTAGACTTAAGATTCTGGTCCTCATCTCTCATGATGAAGAGTTGTGTGTTTGTGATTTCAGTGATGTCCTTGAAATGTCCATGCCCGCAGTATCGCAGCATTTGAAAAAATTAAGGGAAGGTGGAATGATTAAAAGTAGAAGACAAGCACAGACAATCTTCTATAGCCTTAATACAATTGGAGATCAATTCATACTTAAACTCATGGAGCAGATGAAACTAGAAAGCCTATCAATAACGGCATGAGTGAAAAACAACAAAACAGAGCATCTTCTACTGGCTTAATAGCGGCCATTGCAGCTTCTTCATGTTGCATTGCTCCTGTTGTAGCAGCAATTGCAGGTATTGGGAGTTTTTCAGCTAGTTTAAGTTGGATAGAACCATTGCGCCCGTATTTAATCGGATTTGCAGTACTTGCTATTGGCTATGCATGGTATATTAATTTGAAACCTAAAGCAGAAGATAATTGTGGATGTGAAGTAGAGCGTAAACCACGATTCTATGAAGGCCGCCCATTCTTGATTGGTATTACTCTATTTGCAATGCTCTCCATTGGATTCCCTTCTTACTCTCATTATCTGCTTCCAGCACAGGAAGTGCATGTTGCAGCAGATGGAGAATTCATTACTGTAAAGTTAGATGTAACAGGAATGACTTGTACTGGATGTGAAGTACACGTAAATACTGCTTCCTCTGAGGTAAATGGAGTTAAATCTGCCACTTCAGACTATGAGAATGAATCCGCGGTTATCGTGTTTGATCCTGCGATAACTGATGTTGAACAAATATCAGATCATATAGAAAAAGAAACAGGCTATTCAGTCAGAAAAGCAAAGAAATAAATGGAAAAGCAAATTACCCTTGAATCAAAACTGACTTGCCCAGACTGTGGGCATGAGAAAATTGAAACCATGCCAACTGATGCTTGTCAGTACTTCTATGAATGTGAGAACTGCCACACCCTATTGAAACCTCTTCAAGGAGATTGCTGTGTGTACTGCTCTTATGGGTCTGTTCCATGCCCACCTATTCAGGAAAACGGTAATTGTTCTAGTGGATGTTGCTGAAGCAACATACTATATGTCACACAAGAAGCGGGATCCTTGATATTTGAAGGAGGTTACTCCCAATAGATGATACTATTGTAGTTTTTACTTTACGAGCTACTTTGTCTTGACAAAACAAAAAACGGTTACACTATAAAAGTATAACCGTTTTATCATTATATCTGCGCCCCTTATTGTACAGAGTTGCAGCCAAAACTCACTTTTTGAGGGGTTGTATTCAGGCGAATACTTTAGAAAATAGTTGTTTGAATAGATTAACTAAAGTCAGTCGTGACTGAAGTGGTAAATTGAAGAAGTACTACTCAGATTATATATTTATTAAATCCTCTATCTTAGCATTAAGTCTTAAAAAGTTTAGTTATTGCTGACAACGAACATAGCACCCTAAAGGCTATATTTAAAGGCCGTAAAAAACTAATTTAATGGCAGTTACGGCCTTTTTAATGCGGGAGTAAATATTGGTGAAACACGCATATGTTAGCACAGCCATCGAACTTGATAAGGTATTGAAGTTCTTAACATCATTAGAAGGAGTTAAATTAAAAATTGATTTAATTCTCTTAACCTATTTAGCTGTGAATATAACGCACTAAGCAGGCTTTATACTTTTTACCTATATTCGCGGACGTGAGTTCAAAGCAATCATATGTGAAAAGTGTAGCATTACTACTATGTAGTATCGTACTGTTTAGCTCGTTTGGATTTACTCTCAATATGCACCTATGTCAAGGTGAAGTTAAGGCTATTAGTTTACTTGGTGAGGCTCAGAAGTGTGTTGAGATGAAAGAAAGTGATGTTTGCAATTCTAAAAACAGTCCAGTTTCTCTCACCAAAAAGAAATGTTGTACAGAGGCTTCAATCAAAGCTGAAAGTTCAACTCAAAACATCCCCGTTATTACTAATCACGTTCAAAACCTTGTTTTAGGAATAAATCCATATGCAAAATTAGTTGCGACGATTATTCCAGAAATCAGAAGCGATATTACTCACTACAATCCTCCTCCAGATGAACAAGCTGGCAGAGTACTTCTGGTATTACACCAGACATATCTTATATAATACCATTACTTTTTTTCGTGATGCCTTCTGGCATATTTCAACTATAGCAGGCTACGATGCGTCTGTTTTTAATAAAATCAATAATAAAAAGTAATGAAATCAATAATTTATAAAGCATCAATGATGCTACTCTTAATAGGTACTCTGACTGCCTGCTCTTCAAATAGTTCAGAAATAGATAAAACGGGTAAGGAATACACTTCTGCCTATGTATGTCCTATGCACTGTGATGGAAGCGGTAGCGAGACTAGTGGTGCATGCCCGGTTTGTGGGATGGACTACGTAAAAAATGATCAACATAAACATTAAACAATCTTTAAAATGAAAAAATCAATAACACTAATTACCGTGCTCGTAATGGCACTAAATGTATCCGCACAGACGGATGTAAAACTCACTATAAATCATCTCCTTGGATCAACTCCGTTTGCCTTTAACAGTGAGGCTGAAAATGACTTAGGTGACAAAGTAAAGTTACAACGGCTAGAGTATTATATTTCTGGTATAAGTATAACCCATGATGGAGGCACAGTAACCAATGCGAAGGATATTTATATCCTCGTTAAAGCAAATAAATCAGACACTATCGATCTTGGTAATCTAAATATTACAAATGTGGAGTCAATAAACTTTTCGGTTGGAGTTGACCCTGCAGTAAATAATGGTGATCCTGCTCAGTGGGGTGCATTCCATCCCCTAGCTCCAAAATTTCCTTCTATGCATTGGGGTTGGGCTTCAGGGTACCGATTTGTTGCTATTGAGGGGAAGTCAGGAACAAATTTTGCCCAAGACTTTCAAATACATGCTTTAGGAAATAAAAACTATTTTAAACAAAGTATTCCAACTTCAGCAACTGATGTTAATGGTGCTTTAGTAGTTTCTATTAATGCAGATTATACAAAAGCTGTTTCTCAGATAGGGATGGCCAATGGTTTAATTGAGCATAGTGAAAATAAAGAAGCAGCTGAATGCTTAAGAAATTTTCAAACAAAGGTGTTTTCCTCTTTAGATGGCACTGGCAATACCCTTTCCGCCAGGGACATAAATGTTCCCAATGCTTTTGGTATTAATCCAGTTCCAAGTAAAGGAGAGGTAAACATAGTTTTAAAAGATAATAGATTCTATCACGGCAATATGATTGTAACTGATATCACAGGAAGAAAAATTCTTAATAGCCCAGTAGGAACATCCAACACTATTTCCATAGACAAGAAAGGTTTATACTTTTTGACTATTTATGGGGATGGTGTTAAGAGCACAAAAAAACTAATCATAAACTAAAATAACTTGAGGTCTCGGTACATTATAATATTATTTTTCTCAGCTACACTCTTTATGGGTTGTACTAGGGAAGACGGTGAGGTTCTTATTCAGCAGAATTTCACATCTAATTTACCGAGTCCTTTTTCTACAATTAGCTTTCCAGAAGACAATGGTTACAGTGAGGAACGTTGGGAGCTAGGGAAAAAGCTATTTTATGACAATGTCCTTTCTATTGACAGCACATTGAACTGTGGATCATGTCATAAGGCTGAACTTTCATTCAGTGACGATGTCTCTTTCAGTAAAGGTGTAAAGGATAGGGATGGTGTAAGAAATTCACCAAGCTTAGCTAACATAGGGTATCATCCATATTTTACTAGAGAGGGCGGAGTTCCTACATTAGAGCAACAAGTATTGGTTCCTTTACAAGAGCATAATGAATTTGATTTCAATATTGTCTTAGCTGGCGAAAGAATAGCACAAGATTCAATGTATGTGGCAATGAGCCTTGAGGCTTATGACAGAATGCCCGATTACTATGTTATTACAAGAGCCTTAGCCAATTTTGAACGAAGCTTAGTGAGTGATAATAGCTACTTTGATCAGTATCATTTTGAAGGACAAACAGAGGCTTTGTCAAACTCTCAAAAGCGAGGAATGGCTCTCTTTTACAGTGAAAAAACCAATTGCTACAAGTGCCATGTTGGTCCTAATTTTACAGATTATAGTTTTGAGAATAATGGCCTTTATAAAGACTATAGTGACGAAGGTAGAAGACGTTTAACTGAAGAGGAAACCGACGATGGCAGGTTTAAAGTAGCAAGTTTGAGAAATGTAGAAGTTACTGGGCCATATATGCACGACGGCTCATTGAGAACACTTGCTGAGGTAATAGAACATTACGACTCAGGAGGTAAAAATCATAAGAATAAAAGTGAAGTAATCCAGCCACTAAATTTAACACAACAAGAAAAGGATGAGCTGTTGGCCTTCCTGTTATCATTAACCGATAATGAGTTTTTAACAAACCATCAATTTAAAAAATAAAATGAAATTAAAATCAATAATACTAATTGTACTAGCAGCTTCCATTTTGGTGGTAAGTTGTAAAGACGATGATAATGAACCACAAGGGATAGTTCAAGATACTACACCTTATGAAATGAGTATTGGAGGATTTCCAATACCCAATATTGCTTCAGATAACCAACTTACAGTTCAAGGGGTAAAGCTTGGGCGTATGTTGTTTTATGAAGAGATGCTATCAGCGGACGGTACTCAAGCCTGTGCTAGTTGTCACTTACAAGAGTTTGCATTCACAGATTCAGCACAGTTTTCAATAGGAGTAAGAGGTGAGAAAGGTGGAAGACATGCAATGTCTGTATTTAATATGGCATGGAATGACAATGAATTTTTCTGGGATGGGAGAGCTCATTTGCTACGAGACCAAGCATTATTGCCGATTCAAGATGAATTAGAAATGGATGAAACTTTGGAAAACGTTGTTGCTAAATTATCTGCTAGCCAAATGTACAAGGACCAATTCATTAGAGTATTTGGTACAGATGAGGTAACAAGTGAGAAGGTATCACTGGCATTAGAGCAGTTTATGAACTCTATAATATCTACAAACTCAAAATATGATGATTTTCTATCAGACTCTACAGTTTTTAGTGAGAGCGAAAAAAGGGGATTCAAACTATTTAACACGGAGTATAATCAATTTTTTCCAGAACAAAGTGGAGCAGATTGCCAGCATTGTCACAGCGGTTTAAACTTTGAAAATGATCAATATATGAACAATGGATTAGATGCAACTTTTGCAGATGACGGCAGGGGGAAGGCAACTGAAGATCCAGCAGATAATGGTAAGTTCAAAGTGACTAGTCTCAGAAACATAGCACTTACCGCACCCTATATGCACGATGGTAGATTTAATACCTTAGAAGAAGTTGTTGAGCATTATAACTCACAATTACAAGCGTCCTCAACACTAGATCCAGCTTTGGAACAGACTCGTGAAACTGGTCTTTTTTTAACTGAACAAGATAAGAAAGACTTAGTGGCTTTCTTAAAGACCTTAACTGATAAGGATTTGACCACAAATTCAGAATATTCAACACCCTTTTAAAAATGAAAAAATGAAAAAAAATAATCTAATAATTACACTGACGCTTATACTCTTCGCAGGTTTTTCTTCTTGTAAAGATGATGATGAGGTAACACCAAGCGAAGTAGTTCGTAAAAATGATGTTCCCGAGTTTTACTTAGAATCCAATGAAGGAGATTGGGGTATCAATCAACCCAACATATTAAAAATATCTTCCAATGCTTCTAGGATATTGAAACCTACAGATTTAGATTTTAATCCAACAAGAAAAGGAGAACTATGGATCACAAATGAAGGAACTGATAATACTGGAGGTACAACTGTACGAATACCTGACATTACAGCTGAAGATTATGAGTATGACTACCGTAAGGATGGCAACTCTTGGCATTTCATGGCATTCCCCACAGCATTAGCGTTTAGTGAAAATGGAGACTGGGCGACTTCTTCGGGTATACTAGATGCCAACAGACAAGGTGGTTCCTTTACAGGCCCTGCGTTATGGTCTGGTGACCTAGATATATACGCTAGACCAAGCGGTGGAAATGGCAGTCATCTAGATATGTTACATGGCAGTCCATATTCAATGGGAATTGCATCTGAAAATGACAACGCCTATTGGGTTTTTGATGGGTATAATAAACATATCTGCAGATATGATTTTGGTGGCGACCATGGTCCAGGAAACGCTGATCATGATGATGGAGTCATTCAGCGATTCACCAATATTTCTGTAAAGAAGAACGGTACTGTTCCAAGTCATATGGTAATGAATGATGATCGCACAATTCTATATGCCATAGACGGTGGTAACAAGAGAGTTCTAGAAATAGATGTGAATTCAGCCAATAGGTTAAGATCACTTGGTTTAATCAATGAGCAATTGGCCGATCATTCCGAGTGGAATGCTGACTTTGAGGTACTAGCTTCGGATGATAACTTCAATTATTGTGGAATGGCCATTAATGGAAATCGTCTTTTTGTTGGAGATTTTGATAATGGAAATATTAGATGTATCGATTTGGTTACTAATGAAGAACTAGGTCGAATAGAAACGGGTGTAGAAGGAATGACTGGATTGGCAGTATATGATAATCAACTTTACTTCGTTTCCTACGCTACCAATTCTCTGTATAAAATAGAAGCAAAGTAAGAGTATGAGAAAGTTATTAATTTTAGTATTGTTTGGTTTGGGCAACAGCTTAAATGCTCAGAATCATATTATAATTCCAGATACATTA